>Ga0134124_10000047_pt1 | contig 132430 bp, 76 predicted proteins | sample KB304_FD_96880 | JGI IMG/M metagenome (GOLD analysis project Ga0134124, IMG submission 96880) | Terrestrial soil microbial communities without Nitrogen fertilizer from Kellogg Biological Station, Michigan, USA - KB3-0-4 | ecosystem: Environmental > Terrestrial > Soil > Unclassified ...
CCTGGGCGCGGTCGTCTTCGTCCTCCTCATCGCCTGCGCCAACGTGGCCAACCTGGTCCTCGTGCGGACCCTGGGCCGGAGCAAGGAGATGGCCATCCGCGGCACGCTCGGGGCGAGCCGCGGCCGGCTGGTGCAGCAACTGGTGGCGGAGGCGCTGATCCTCGCCCTGGCCGGCGCCGTCCTGGGCCTCTACCTGGCGCACTTCGGCGTGGAGCTCCTCGTCGGATTCCTGGGCAACCTGCTCCCCCCGAGGCTCGAGGTCCACCTGGATTTCCGGATCCTTCTCTTCACGCTGGGGGTCTCGCTCTTCGCCGGGCTCGCCGCCGGTCTCGCGCCGGCCTGGCTCTTCCTGCGGAGCGATCTTCAGCGTGCTCTCCAGCGCGGGCTGGGACGGACTGACGCGGCAGCCGGCGGCCGGCGAACCCGCGGTGCGCTGGTGGTCGCCGAGGTCGCTCTGTCGCTCGTTCTCCTCCTCGGCGCGGCGCTGATGATCGAGAGCCTCGGGGTCCTCCAGCGGGAAGATCCCGGCTGCGATCCCCATGGCGTGCTGACCCTGGTCCTCGGCCTTCCGCAGCAGCAATACGCCGAGCCCCGCCAGCAGAGCGCCTTCTACGACCGGGTGCTCACGCGGCTGCGAGCCCTGCCGGGAGTCGAGGCCGCCGCCACGGTCGACTGGCTCCCTCTGACCGAGCCCGGGGCGAACGAGCCGGTCGCCATCGTGGGCCGGACGACGGGCGCCCTCGCGGAGCAACCCCAGGTGGCGGTGCGCCTGATCTCCCCGGGCTACCTGCAGACCCTGCGCATCGCGCTCCGGAGCGGACGCGACTTCTCCACCGCAGACACCCTCGACCAGCCGGCGGTCGTCCTGATCAGTGAATCCATGGCCCGGCGTTTCTGGCCCGGCGAGGAGCCCCTGGGCAAGCGGCTTATCCTCGGCCTCGCTCCACACGTCTCACAGGAAGTCGTGGGCGTGGTCGCCGATGTGAAGGTGGACGGGCTACGGGTCGCGGGGCCGGTTCCAACCCTCTATCAGCCATTTGCCCAGAGGCCGTGGCCGGCGACGACGCTCGTGGTGCGCACGAAGGCCCGACCCGAGAGCCTGGTCTCCGCGGTCGCCCGCGCCATCCACGCCGAGGACAAGAACCTGCCGCTGCTGGAGGTCGCGACCCTGGACTCCGCCGTGACCACCATGCTTTCACAGGAACGCTTCAGCATGCTGCTCCTCTCCGCCTTCGCGGGGCTCGCCCTGCTCCTGGCGGCGGTGGGAATCTACAGCGTGCTCTCCTACACCGTAGGACAGCGGCAGCGGGAGATCGGCGTGCGCATGGCCCTGGGAGCGCAGATCCGGGACGTGCTCCGCCTGGTGGTCGTCGAAGGGATGCGGCCCACTCTCCTGGGCATCGTCCTGGGGCTCGGAGCGGCCCTGGCCCTCGGCCGCGCCCTGGCCAGCCTCTTCTTCGGGGTGAGTGTCGCCGATCCTCTCCTGTTTGGGGTCGTGGCGTTGCTCCTCGCCGTCGTGGCACTCCTGGCGAGCGCCGGCCCGGCTTGGCGGGCGGCGCGGGTGTCGCCCAGCGAGGCGCTTCGGGAGTAACGGTTCCACGCGGAGGGAAGACGGACGGCGGTGGTATCAGAGGGTCGGACCGTGGCCTGTGGAAAACGTCGTCCTTTGGCGATACTCTCGGCCCACATTGAGGAGAGACACCCCATGAGCCAACGAGAGAGAGCCGCACATTTCCGTCAGTTGCACACACAGCGCCCCCTGGTCCTGCCGAATGCCTGGGACGCGGCCAGCGCCCGGACGATCGAGCAGGCCGGTGCCCTGGCGATTGCCACCACCAGCGCCGGCGTTTCCTGGACCTTCGGGCGGAGAGACGGCCAAACCCTCCAGGCGGCCGAGATGCTCCAGGTGATTCGCACCATCGTGCAAACGGTCGACGTCCCGGTGACGGCCGACATCGAAGGCGGCTATGACGATCTGGCCGCAACGGTGCAGGCCGTGGTGGCTGCCGGAGCGTGCGGCATCAACCTTGAGGACTCACCGGGCCAGGGCAGTGAGCCCCTGCTGGCGCCGGAGGCGCAAGCCGAACGGATTCGTGCTGCCCGGGAGGCCGCGCAGGCCGCCGGGGGCGATCTGGTGATCAACGCCCGCACGGATGTCTATCTCTTTCAAGTCGGCGCACCGGAGACGCGGTTCGACGAGTCGGTGCGGCGAGCCAACCTGTACAGGAAGGCGGGGGCGGACTGCCTCTTCGTGCCCGGGGTCGCCGATGCGGAGACCATCGCGGCACTGGTGCGTGCCGTTGACGGACCGGTGAATGTCATGGCCCATCCCGGTGCTCCCAGCGTGAAGGAGCTCGGAGCGCTCGGCGTCGCCCGGGTAAGCCTGGGACCGATGCTCGCGCTCGCGGCGCTGGCCGTGACGCAGCAGGCGGCCCGCGAGCTGCTGGAGCAGGGCACCTATCGCACCCTCGAACAGGGCCTGCCTTTCGGGGATGTGAACGGCTGGTTCGCTCGTCCCTGAGATAGGCTCCTCGCAGTGGACCGGTTGGAGCCGCGGCCCGTTGGCATCGCCCGGATTACCAGGACAGCGGACGGCGGAGCGCGGTCCGCCGTCCGACGCGTCAGAGCTCAGAGAGTGCAGGCACCGTTGACACAATGGCCGAGCTGCCTGATTCCCGGGCAGATGCAGGAGCCGGTTCCGGTGCAGGTTTCGAAGCTGCAGATCAAGCCCGCGCCGGGCGAGGCCGAGGCCGAGGGGGTCCAGGAGTCGGTTGCCCAGAGGGCCGCCAGGAGCAGGCAGAGGCCCAGCGATTTCCACATTTTCATGTCCAATCTCCTTCTCTGTGAGGGGCCCGCACGAGGACCGGTGAGCAGAGGGCAGCGAAGTGCCCGCGGCGCGGTTCTTCGCCATTCCCTACCACAACGGGTGCCGCTCGGCGGCGGGAGGGAGCCGTAGCGCTGGTTCCAGTAGGTGCTCGGCGCGGCTCTGGCCCTCGGCCGCCCTGTTTGGGATGGTGGCGCTGCTCCTCGCCGTCGTGGCACTCCTGGCGAGCGCCGGCCTGGCCTGGCAGGCGGCACGGGTGCCGCCCAGCTAGGCGCTTCGGGAGTAACGGCAGAGCGACCGGCTGCGTTAACATTGCGTCAGAAAAGCATGCCGGAACCCACTATCGCCTACCGCATCTGCCCCCTGTGCGAAGCCTGCTGCGGCCTGACGGTCGAGCTGCGCGAGGGCCGCGTGGCCGCCGTCCGCGGCGATCGGGAGGACGTCTTCAGCGCCGGCTATCTCTGCCCCAAGGGGGTGGCGCTCAAGGAGCTGCATGAGGATCCGGACCGGTTGCGCGCGCCGCTGGTGAAGCGTGACGGCCGTTTCGCGGCGGCGAGCTGGGAGGAGGCCTTCGCCGAGATCGAGAGGCGTCTCCCGCCCATTCTCGCGCGCTCGGGACGGGACGCGGCGGCGCTCGCCATCGGCAACCCGGCCGCCCACAAGATGGGCCTGTTGCTCTATGTGACGCGGCTCGCCCGCGCCCTGGGCACACGCAACGTTTTCAGCGCCTCGACCCTCGATCAGATGCCCAAGCATCTGTCCAGCGGGCTGATGTTCGGCCACTGGCTGTCGATTCCCGTGCCCGACATCGAGCGCTGCGATTTCCTGCTCATGCTCGGCGCCAATCCCATGGCCTCCAACGGCAGTCTCTGGACGGTGCCCGATTTCCGCGGCAAGGCCAGGGCGCTCCAGGCGCGCGGCGGCCGGCTGGTGGTGGTCGACCCGCGGCGAACGGAGACCGCGCGGATCGCCGACCGGCATCTGTTCATCCGCCCGGGAAGCGACGTCTTCTTCCTTCTCGGCTTGGCGCACACGCTGTTCGACGAGGGGCTGGTGCGTCTGGGGAGTCTCGCGGAGCACGTGAACGGCGTCGAAGCGGCGCGCGAGGCCGTCGTGCCGTTCGCGCCCGAGCGCGTCGCGGCCCGCTGTGGCATCGCGGCGGAAACGATCCGGGAGCTGGCCCGCACCCTGGCCGCCACCGGCAGGGCCGCCGTGTACGGGCGGCTGGGGACCTGCACGCAGCGCTTCGGTTCGCTCAGCAGTTGGCTGGTGGACGTGCTCAACGCGCTCACGGGCCATCTCGACGTGCCCGGGGGCGCGATGTTTCCCAAGGCCGCCGCCTTCGCCGCCAATACGATGGGGCCTCCCGGCACGGGAAAGGGCGTCGCGACCGGTCGCCGCCGGAGCCGCGTCTCGAACGCGCCGGAGGTGTACGGCGAGCTGCCCATGACCTGCCTGGCGGAGGAGATCGAAACCCCGGGCGAGGGTCAGGTCCGGGCGCTGCTCACGGTCGCCAGCAACCCGGTGCTGTCGGTCCCCAACGGTCCTCGGCTGGCCGCGGCGCTGGAGACGCTGGAATTCATGGTCAGCGTGGACGTCTACGTCAACGAGACCACGCGCCATGCCGACGTGATCCTGCCGGGGCTGGCGCCGTTCGAGGAGTCACACTATGACGTGGCGTTCCCCCAACTGTCCTACCGCAACCACGCCCGCTACAGCGCGCCGGTGCTCGCGCCGCCGCCGGGCCGGCCCGCGGAGTGGGAGATCCTGCTGCGGCTGGCGGCGGTCGCCGAAGGGAGGGGAGCCGGAGCTGACGTGCAGACCCTGGATGACGAGATGGTGGCCGAGGACCTTCGCCGCCGGACCGGCGCCCAAGCCGATTTCCTGATGCAGGCCGTGGCGCCGTGGCGCGGCCCCGAGCGGCTGCTCGATCTCGCGTTGCGCGGCGGTCCGTACGGCGACCAGTTCGGACGCCACCCGGACGGCCTGACGCTGGCGAAGGTCAAAGCCGCGCCTCACGGCATCGACCTCGGCCCGCTGGCGCCCCGCGTGCCGGAAGTCCTGCGCACCCCCTCGGGAAAGATCGAGCTCGCGCCCGCCCTGTTTCTCGAGGATCTGAAGCACGCCGTGGCGGATCTCGCGGCACCCGCTCCCGACCTGGTGGTGATCGGACGCCGCGACCTGCGCTCGAACAACAGTTGGATGCACAATCTTCCGGTCCTGGTCAAGGGTCCGCGACGGTGTACGGCGCTGGTCCATCCCATCGACGCCGCCCGCTGCGGCGTGACCGATGCCGGTTCCGCGCGCCTGATCGGCGCCAGCGGACATGCGGTCACGGTGGAGGTGAAGGTCAGCGACGAGGTCATGCCGGGCGTGATCTCCCTGCCGCACGGCTGGGGCCACGACCTCCCCGGAATCCACCTGGAAGTCGCCGCCCGGCGGCCGGGCGCCAACCTCAACGCGCTGCTCGACGAAAACCTGCGCGATCCGCTCTCCGGCAACGCCGTCCTCAGCGGCGTGCCGGTGCGGTTGGAGCCGGAAAACGCCTGATCAGGAAACGGATGTAGGGGCGATCCGCACCACGGTCCGCGCGGAAGTCTCCCGCGTCGGCCTGACACCCGGTGCGAAGCGATAAAAAGCGCGGCTTCACCGCTGAACGCCCCGAGATCGCGGGGAGAAACGCGCAGTCGCCGCGAACAACCCGCGCTCACGACGACACACCGCGCGGCGAGCCTGAAAAATCGCGGGGCGTCCTGAAACGTCCGGCGCCGTCCGGAAAAGTCCGGGGGTTGTCCTGAAAAATCCGGAGCGGTCCTGAAAAGTCGGGCGTAGTCCGGAAATGTCCTGGCGTGCGGACTGCATCCGACTTTTCAGGACCACGCCGGACAGCCGCCGAGCCGGGTGCCTGGTGCCGGCGCGCGCGATCATGCCGCCGAACGGGGGGGGCGGCACCGAGCCGAGCTTCCCGGCTCGCGTAGACCAGCGCAAGGCCCATCAGGGCGAGCAGGATCGCGGCGGCGGCTCCGGCGGGCGGCGACGGAGCCTTTCGTTACCGACAGGATCTCTAGCTCCAACTCGCGAAAACGAGCGCGACGAGCGTGCGAGGAGCGCGGGGCTTTGCGCTTTCAGGAGGCCTTTGTCGAGGTCGATCTGCGTGATGTTCTTTCCTACCAGTGCGCGAATCGCGATCCAGGCGAGGGCCGGCGAAGATGAAGAGCGGCGCGAAGTTGCGAGCCTCAGCAGCATTCCGCCCGCGACGAGCAGCATGAGCATGCCGCCGATGCCCGCCGAACCCAACCACCGAGCCGACGGCGCGGCTCGGGAAGGCGTCGGAGTCACGGTGAAAATGTTGGCGAACCACGCCTGATGACGCGGTGGCGATGCTGATGAAGGCCACGGCCGCCCACAGGTCTTTCGCCATCACGCCGAGCGCCGAGATCGGGTGGCCCAGACAGGTGCGAACTCGTCGCACTTGCCTCTCGGAGCCCGATCCCCAGCCCGGCTTCACGTTCCCAAGAACTACATTTGCTGGCCCTCTGAGGGTCTGTACACGGCGAGTACAAGGAAGGTTGCGGGGACGTTTCCAGAGCCTCTCTTCGTCCTCAATCCCTCTCTATACCTTTGGAAGAGTGATCTTGACGGTAACGCGATAATATCCCCCACCCATTGCCGAGCTGCTCAACTCAATAGTGCCATGAATCGCGTGAACAACCCTTTTCGCGACGAAGAGGCCGAGTCCGGTGCCCTGACGGTGGTAGGCCGCGGCAGATCCCGATCCTCGATAATACGGTTCAAAGACTCTGACCTCCTCTTCCGGGCGTATCCCGACGACGCCTACGTTCGAGATTTCTATGACGCAGAGACTCCTCTCGCTCTTGCACACTACCCACACCGGCTCACCCTGGGAGGAATATTTCACGGCATTGTCGATGACGTTAGCCAGCGCCGTCGACAACATGGCATCGTCGCCTTTCACGAACATTTCTTTCTCAGGAAAATTAACGCGAATATCTTCCGCCACCGACGAAAGACGCCGCCCGTAATGCCGCGCGACCCGCTTGATCAATCGAGTGAGAGACACTCTCTCCTGGGCGACATGATCTTGCGCCAGACCTTCATCTGAGAGAGTCATGAGCTCTGCCGACCTAAATGCGGTCACAAAGACACTGAGAGTACCCATCAGATCCTCGATCGTCCTCCGTAGTCGGATTTCTGCTTCTGGACCATCGTCATCAAGCAGCCTGCCGAGGCGTGTGACTAGGGATGTCAGGCCATGCAATGATCCTTTAGATTCGTGCAGGAGGATGTTCATGAAATCCTTGTGTTCCCGAACCGTTTCCGCTGTTCTGACTCGTCCACCGGACCGCGAGATCACATAGGACGCAAAATTTTCGTGATACAGCCCGTAGCGCCCCGGGACCGGCTGCTGCAGTAGGCCTTTCGTAGCCTGAATACGGTGCAGTACATCACGAAGCCCACTGGCAGGTTGATTCGGCAGATTGCTCTCGATCTCTTCAAATGTAAAAGTGCGTCGTGCCGTACTCGCCATCAAGGATGCAACCGTGTAAACAACTTGGACCTCGTCATCGTCCAGACTAGAGAAATCCTGACGGAACACGTCCTCCCACGGCTGCAAGCGAAGAACGGCCTCTCCCGTAATCTGATCAACATCCAGTTCTCTGCAAAGATTCAGAAAGGCAAGAATAAGCTTCAACGGATTTCTCGGCGAGTTACGCAAAAAGAGACGCTCACCATCGTCTGAGAAGTCCACATCTGCTATTCTGGCCAGTTTTCTCAGCAAGCATTCGGCCTGCTGGTCCGAGAAGTCCTGCAATTGAATCCAGGACATGTTGAGTGCATGCAGAGAATCTTCATTCGGAAACATCAAGAAGAAATATTCGGACCTAGCCAAGAACACCCACATGACGTTCGTATACTCGCGGGATCTCTCCAAGACGCTCAAGATTGAGTATCTTGCCTGCGCCAGCTTGTCACGTGACTGATTGACAAAGATCGATTGAAATAACGCCTCGAAATGGTCTACCAAGATCACGATAAACCGACTGACCGATTGAGCATGGCGAATATACCAAATAACACGATCAACTCGTGATGCTTCAGGGCATTCAATTCCGAGCAACAATTTCCTGAGTGCCCTTTCAATAGTCCCAATCAATTCGATAGAGTCATCGCCTTCAGCTGTCAGCGCGACTACATCGAGACGCTTGTGTTTCGCGAGTTCCCTTTGCATCCAGGCGAAGAACGAGGACTTCCCAGTCCCTCCGTCTCCCATGACTACCATGTTCCGGGGCCTGCGCTTCAGCAGATCGTGGGTCGCGGAGAGCAGGTCGAACTCCTCGTCTCTAGGGACGTACCACGCCGGATTGGCGACATGCCGTGCCATATTGATGTCAACATGCGCCAACTGGGCTGCTTCGCCGACAGGTAACCGGTCACCTAGCAACGCAAGCAGATCTATTCGCTTTAGAGGGCGACCTCGAACCGATTCGCGTGCCACAATATCGCGCAGGTGAAACCAAAGACCCTCAATGGTCGCGTAAGGAGAGTCATGGTAGCGGCCCAAGCAGATCGCCTGAATTTTGTCAGGGTCTGATGGCCAAGGATCTTCATAATATGCGCACAATAAACGATAAACGTGAACGTCGGAACCGAGAAGGGCTGCTAGCTCCGCCCAAATCTCCTTCTGCTGATCGGACAAGGAGGTACAATGCAGTGGCTGGTAGGAATCCCACTCCCTTACTTTCTCGGAACACTGATAGACACCGCCAATGGGAACCGGGCTCGAAAGTATGAGACGGTCGCCTCCGCCAGAGCTGCTTTGCTGGGCTTGAAATTGTTTCAATATTCCCAGGGTATTCAGGCGCTTGACCGTCCATTCTGCCACACCCTCGTAACATTTTACTTGATAGTAACTTGAAGCTGAGCCGCGGCGTTCGACGAGTATATCGTCCACAGGATATTGAGTCTCGGTCGTGACCCGGAATACTCGGTCTGCGCCGATCAGGAGCTCGAAGAGGTGCGAGGCCGCGATCGAGTTCTGATAGAGGATTCCCTTCTGAGCATTCCGGCCACCCAGCTTTGACTTCGAGTTGCTCGCGACCATGCGTTTCTGTTCCTCTCTACCTCAGCGCAGAAATTCTGGGTGTATACCGTCCGGATCGGCTGGCCGAGACTCCCCTGACATCGTGTCATCCTCGCTGCATTCTCCCAGATGGTAGCACCGCGTCACGAGAAGCAGATTCCGAGATCGAGCCTCTCGACCTATGGCGATCTTACTCTCCAGGCAGACCTTCGCAACGGGGACGGCCGCTCCAGGCGCGCCGCGAACCGTCCCCACCGCCTCGGAAGCGGCGCGTGAATATGAACGGAGCGGGTTACCCGGGCCGCGGTAGGTGCGAGCCGCGCTCCGGACGGTGGGAACTGCGGCGCGGAGCGCCCGGAGCTCTCCGCGGACAAGTTCGAGTGCCGGGGCGGACGGTTCCGAGGGCGCATCGGTCGGTCGAGCCCGTCTCCCGAACGCCCCCTCACGATTCCCGGACGGTCGCACTCGCTTGGCGGACGGTTCAACCCTCCAACGCGGACGGTCAAACCCGCGGCCCAGACGGTGGGAATCGCTTCCCGGACGATTGTACCCCGAAGAAGTGCTTGGCACCGCCTCTTGGGGGACCGGCGGACCGGCGGCTTCTGACTTGCCGAGCGGTGCCTCAGAAACAGCATTCAGCGCTGGCCGTCGCAGGCGTCCGCCCGTGCGAGAAGAAAAGCCCTTTCCCGCACGTTGTTGGTCAGCGTGGCCGCAGCCTGGAATTCTGAACGCGCCTCAGCCAGTCGGCCGGCCCGGAACAGAAAGTCTCCCCGCGCCGCCGGCAAGGGCGCATAGTGGCGGAGGGCGTCGTCGTCGCCGATCTCGTCCACCAGCCGGAGGCCCGCTTCGGGCCCGAAGAATGCTGCTGGGCGATCGCGCGATTGAGATCGACCACGGGCGAGGGCGCCACGACGCGCAGCCGGTCGCCTTGCGCGCGCGCCGCCGCCTGCCGGTGTGGAGCCTCGCAGAACAAGCCCTTTTGCGACGGCAGCCACTCGGACGTCGGATTTACCGCCGCGTGAACCTGAGTGTCCGCAGCGGAAGCCACTGGAAGCCGTCTCGCGGCACCGCCGGTTGAGGCCGGCCGCCGTGCCGCTTCAGCGGCCAGCCAGAAGGTTGTGGACCGCCGCCGCAAGCTTCCATTGCCAGCCAGAAGCTTGTGGATCGCCGCCGCAGGCTTCTGTGGCCGGCCAGAAGCTTGTGGATCGCCACCGCAAGCTTCCGTGGCCAGCCAGAAGGTTGTGGACCGCCGCCGCAAGCTTCCGTGGCCAGCCAGAAGGTTGTGGATCGCCTCCGCAAGCTTCTCTGGTCGGCCAGAAGGTTGTGGATCGCCCCCGCAAGCTTCTGTGGCTGGCCAGAAGCTTGTGGACTGCCGCCGCAAGCTTCTGTGGGCCGGCCTGAGCTCCCCTGGCGGTTTGGCAAGGTTCCCAAGAGGCTTGATTCAGTGCTGGCAGTCGCAGGCGTCCGCCCGTGCGAAAAGAAAGGCCCTTTCCCTCACGTTGCGGGTCAGCGTGGCCGCAGCCTTGAATTCCGAACGCGCCTCGGCCAGTCGGCCGGCCCGGAACAGAAAGTCGCCCCTCGCCGCCGGCAAGGGCGCATAGTGGCGGAGGGCGTCGTCGTCGCCGATCTCGTCCTCCAGTCGGAGGCCCGCTTCGGGCCCGAAGGCCATGCTGTGGGCGATCGCGCGATTGAGATCAACCACGGGCGAGGGTGCCACGACGCGCAGCCGGTCCTAGAGCGCGGCGATGCGCGGCCAGTCGGTCTCGGCGGCGCGCGCGGGCGTGGCAGGCGGCGAGTGCGGCTTGCAGCACATAGGGGCCGTCGCCGCCGTCCGACGGGGCATGCTCACAGGCGGCCTTACAGTGCTGCGTGAGCCGCCGGCGTATCGCGGAGAGTCAAACCCATCGCCTGCAACCGCTTCCAGAAGAGGCCAAGGAGGAGGCAGCTTGCGATCGCGAAACCTGCTCCATATTGGAGAGTGAAGTATTCGGTCAAAGCTGTTTCTTTGGTCAGAGCGGCCAGCACGTATTGGGCCGCATTGCAGCTTGCGTGCAGGACGACCGCCGGCCAGAGGCTCGCCGACCGGAGGCGTAGCCACGAGAAGAAAAAGCTCAAACAGACCACCGTGATGGTGAAACAGAAAAGGGAGTACCAGGTCGGGACTCCGGTCCGGTAGTAGACGAGACTCAAGGCGATGATGGGAAAGTGCCACACGGACCAGACCAGCCCGGTGATCACGCTGGTCTTCGTAAAGCTCGTGATCCTGGAGAGCTGAGGTGTCAAGAGGCCTCTCCAGCCGAGCTCCTCCCCCAGGCTCGCGGCAAGCAGCGGCGCCAAGAGTCCGACAAGGCCGCCGATCCCATTCTGGCCGAGCCATGAAACCGCGTCGGACAAGGAATCTTGCCGGAACGTGCCGAAGCCGGAGGCCCAGATCGGCAGATAGACACAGAAGGCGAGCAGGAAGGGGAGGACGATCACTCCCGCGAGATAGAGGTGCGTCGTCCCCCATCCCCACCCGAGGCCCCGCAGGCTGCGCCGGACGATCAGGCGGGTCGCCAACGCAGCGGCGCCGGGAGTCCAGGTGAAGGCCGCGATAAAGCGAAAATCGCCGGCCGGCATTTCCGGCAGGACGTTGACCGCCAGGATGTAGACTCCATAGACGGGGGCGCTGAACAGAGCCGTCAGCAGCAGAAAGAGCCGAAATTCCCGTCGAGCCTCTGCCTCGCCCGGGGCCCCCTCGACTTGGAGGTTGTGTGTCTCCGGAGATGCTATCGCCACGGAGATGATTGTACGCCGTCCTTTCCCGATCGGTCGCGTTTACGCTCGGAAGCCTTTGACGGCGGCCCAGCCGAGCACGACAAAGAGACCGGTGCGACTGGAGCCGGCAACGCCTGATCAGGGTGCAGATTCCTTTGAGCTCACTGAGGAGGTTGTCGAAAGTTGTCGGAGGTTGTCGGGGTTGTCGGAGGTTGTCGCTGACAACCACCCAGAAGCAGTTTCCCCTCTGTGCTTTGCTTGGCACGTCCCGTGCTCTGGTGCAGCCCCAGGCAATCTGGCCGCCAAAAAGAAAGGATGACAAACATGTCCATCTCCATCAGCTCCGAGCGGGTTTCGCCTGGAACCGCCGCACTGTTCAATTTCGACTCCACCGTGCTGTCGTATGTGGTGGGTATCTATGGCTGGTACCTCATCTACGACCAAAGCGATCACCAGACGCAGCAGATCGCGATGAGCATCCAGATGTCGGCCAAGGGCAACACGGTCAAGGCCCAACCGAGCGCCATACTCAGCGGCCAGGGGCACACCTTCGACCCGAGCAAGTCCTGGGTTGGAATGTGCTGCATCGCAATTGTCGGCGACAAGACCCCCGACTCGTCGCTCTTCACGGCGACGAACATCCCCAATGGTCAGCAGAGCGGCTGGTTCCCCGCGCCCTCTTCAACGTTGGCGGTGAACCAAAGCATGGTCACGGGGTGGAGCTTGGCCTACGGCATCGGCCACCACGTCAGGGACTTCAAGACCCAATCGGGATCCGTACAGAACGGCAATCAGGTCGCGATCACCGCCACGGCCCTGATGGATGACAACTCCGGAAACCAGGCGCAAAACCCCACGCTCGACGGCGGGCTGGTCTGCTCCGCCTCCAACAATGTGCTGTGTTATGACACCGTCCGATATGAGTACGGAGTCAGCCCCAGCACCACGCTCTCCGCGAACATGAACCAGACCATCTCGAATGCCGCGGTGCTGGTCCAGGGCCTCTCCCTCACCTACGGCTCCAATACGGATCATGACATCAAGGCCATCGGAGGCGGAGTGGGCGGCTGGAGCGTGGCTGGCAGCACTGTCACGATCAGCGGGGCGTTTGCCGAGATGTCCGATAACAGCGGCCACCACCAGGCCAAGGGTTCGTTCGTCGATCTCCTGGTGCTCGGGATCCCCGCCTCGTGATCGGCGCCCCCTGCTTCTCGAGGATCTGAAACACGCCGAGGTGGATCTCGCGGCGCCCGCTCCCGACCTGGTGGTGGGGGTCGTGGTGGCCTTTTATACCTGGGGCTCACGCCCCAGGCTTTACAATGTCGCCCCTTCGGGGCTGGACGGCGGCTCCCGCTCAGCCCGCTGCGAGCCGCCCGAGCCGGGCGAGATCGGACTGCCAGGACCGGCGCTCGCGGGTCTCCCGCTCGAACAGCTCTTCCGTCTTGCTCAGGATCAGGGTGTACGGCCGCCCCGAGCGCCGTGTTTCGTGGCGCACGGGGAGCTCGGAGGCATCGATCCGTTGATGAATGTGTCTCCGGCTCTGTTCGGCGAGCGGCCATTCGAGCCGCTGGCGAACAGGATCGGCGAGGAAGTCGCCCAGCCTGCGGCAGAGCTCGCAACGGCAGCCGTCCGGAAGGGCGATCGACCAGTCGCCCGCGCTCCGCGCCGGCCGGGCCAGCCGGGCCTCCAGCCGCCCGATGCAATGTCGCGTCAGGGCCGCAAGCGCAGGCGCGGCCGATCTCCCGGGCTGTGCTTTCTCCTTCGCGGCCGCCCGCACCACCTGCACGAGGCAGGGGAGCAGCGGCTCGTTCTCGGCGGTGCACAGGGCTGCGACGACCTCGCCCCGGAAGTCGTCCGCCGCCACCACTCTGGCGCTCCCGAGAAGGCCGTGGAGCGGCGCGGAGAGCGCCGCCACCGCCTTGTCCCGCAGGCTCGGCTGCGCATGGCACCGCGCCTCGCCGATCACCACCTGCAGCTCCTCCCACCGGTCTCGCAGCAGCAGCCGCGCGACGGCCGATCCCACGGCTTCGTCGGCGGCGCGCAGGGCTTTGCAGAGGCGCGGCAGCGCGGCGAGCCAGGAGAGCTGCTCCCGTTCGTCGAGCCGCGGGCCGCGATGGCGGTCGCCCGACCAGGCGGAGAGAAGCTGCCCCCACCAGCTCTCGCCGTAGCGCCTGGTCAGGGCGACCAGCGGCGGCGCCTCCTCAGGGGTGAGCGCCTCGACCCGGAAGGGCTGGAGCAGCGACGCTGCCAGCTCCGGCGTCGCGAGGCCGTCCGCCACCCGGAGGGCGCTGCCGAGGAGGCCGCGGCCGTCCTCGCGGTATGCGATGCCCTCCCAGAACGGCAGCAGCGACGCCGCGAGCTCCCTGGCCTCGGGCGCCCCACCGGCCAGGATCCGCTGCTCGAGCGCCCGGAGCGCCCAGGCGGGCGAGGCTTCGGCCCGCACGGCAAACGCGCGCTCGCGCGGCCACAGCACGAGGGCCGCCCGCCGGTACCAGCGGTCCATGGTGTTGCCGTAGTTGCCCATGTACCCCTCGTACTCGGAGGCATAGGGCGCGAGGTCCGACGACGGGGTCGAACAGCACACCTCGTCGTCGGACACCTGCGAGACGATCGGCAGGGCCTCCTCCCCTGCCGGGTCGACCCAGCGGGACAGCGTGATCTCTCCCTCGATGAAGTCGCCGAGCTCGTAGGCGTCCGGATCATCCGTCGCGGCGTCGTTCTCCGACCACTCATCGTCCTCGTCGCGCTCCCAGTGGCGGTTCCGGCCGCGCCAGGGCTCGTCCCAGCCCGGCTCCATGCAGTCCCATGTCTCGTGGATCTCGGCGAGCGCGAGCACCAGCTCGCAGCCGCAGCGCTCCGCCGCTGCCCGGAGCGCCGCCGCCCGGGCGCCGTCGTTCCCCTTGAGGCGCTGCCAGGCAAGGCCGTGCGCGGTGTACTCGTGATCGAGGAGGTAGACCAGACGGTTCGGCGGCTGCGCCGGCTGGCCCTCGTCCCGATACCTCCGGGAGGGGAGTGGTGTCGCGAAATGATCGCGCAGGCACCGGACGAGGGCGTCGACCGTCGCGGGCTCGGCGGCAGCCGCTGCGATCGCGGTCTTGTCCCCCTTGAGGATCAGGTTGTAGGTCAAGGCGAGCCGGTAGCCCTCCTTGACCGGTTGGACCTCGTGCCGGCAGTCGGCATAGAAGGCGACGAAGGAGAGCTGCCGGCGGGAGCCACGGTCGACGACCTTCTCGCCCTGGTGCTCGACGACCAGGGCGCCGCCCTTGAACGAGGCCGGCAACGTCACGACAAGGGTGCCGACCATGGCGTCGGCCTTCTCCGAATCCTGGTGCGGCAGGAAGAACTGGCCCGGGCCATAGACCAGGAAGGAGTGGAGCTCGGCCTTGAGCCGGCAGCCGTCGGCCAGCCCGAGATCGGCGCGCAACTCTTCGAGCACCGGAAGGAGCGTCCGGTTCCACCGCCGGCGGTCGATCTTCACCCCGCTCCTGGGAATCTCCCAGGTGTCCCGGACTCGCCGGTCAAGAAGCGTCTTCTCCCCCCGTCCATAGCGAGCGGGCCGGGCGAGCCGGCAGAGATTCTCCGCCTGAGCCCGCGAGACGGGAAGGCAGAGCCGTCCGAGCCCCTGCACCTCCAACTGCAGGTCATCGGCCGTCGCCGTCCGCCGGGCAGTGAAGCACCCGGGCGAGCCGACCGCGCCGAGGATCTCGCCGATCCGCTCAAGGTTGTCGATCATCACAGCACCTCTTCAGGAAACTCGCCGCCCATTGTCGACTCCATGTAGATGTCTTAGTCTTGTTGGAAACGTCTCGCGGTCTTTCCGGCACGAGAAAAATGCCCGGCATCCGAATTATACGCCAACCGCCGAGCCTGCTGGAGGAGAGGGACAGCGGAGCAGCCGGGACGACCGCGGCCAGCGCGACCGGCCGGTCACCTTCTGCGTCCGGATATGGGAGGCAAGCCGACTCCAGCCGGCCAGCCGGCGGTTAATCAGGTAGCCCGAGACGTTCCTGAAGGCTCCTGCGGAATCGTCGGCTCAGCCGCAGTCGTTCGCCGGACTTCAGGACGACCTCGTAGTCGCCTTCCGCGTGGAGCTCGAGGGCCCGAATCCGGTCGAGGTTCACGATGACGGAGCGGTGGATACGGACGAATCGCGCTCCGCCCAGATCGACCTGGAGCTCTGACAGGGGCCGGCGAAGGAGGTGCGTGACGCCGCCGACGTGGAGACGGGCGTAGTAGCCGTCGGCCTCGATCCAGTCGATGTCCGCGACATCGACGAAGAGTACCTGGCCGCGACTCTTGACGACGAGTTGGTCCATCGGGCGTGACGCTTGCGGCGCATAGTGCGCGATCTTGTCTTTGGCCCGGCAGAGTGCGCGCTCCAGACGTCCGTCGTCGAACGGTTTCAGCAGGTAGTCCAGCGCGCCGGCTTCGAATGCGCGCAACGCATGCTCTTGATACGCGGTCACGAAGACGATCGCCGGCGGCACGTCGCCGCCGAGCAGCTCGAGCACGTCGAAACCGTCGCATTCGGGCATTTGCACGTCGAGGAACACGAGGTCGTAAGCCGAACGACGGATGGCTTCGACGGCCTCCATGCCGGAAGCGCACTCGGCGATGGAGACGACGTCGCGATCGCGCTCGAGAAGCACGATCAGATTCCGTCGCGCCAACGCCTCGTCGTCGACGACGAGAATTCGTAGCCGCGGCCGCGGGTCGCGCATCAACGTTTTCAAACCTCCGTGTACGGCAGACGAACCACCACTTCCGTGCCGCCCGCATCCGCGTGACGCAGATGCAGCGCGGATCGATCACCGTGCAGGATCTGCAATCGCGATCTCAGATTGGCGATGCCGACGCCGACGTGGGGCGCGTCCGCATCGCCGTCGCGCGCCGGGCCGTCGTTCTGGATCGTGATGAGGAGGTCTCCGTCCTCGCGTACCGCCGAAACAGCGACCGTTCCTCCTTGGACGCGCCGCGCGATGCCGTGCTTGATGGCGTTCTCCGCCAGCGGTTGCAGCAGCAGGTTGGGAACCATGGCGCTCAACAGGTCCGGCGGAATGTCCAGCCGAGCACGAAGACGCTCGCCGAAGCGAACCTGCTGGATCTGGAGATACCGCTGCAGGTAGTCGGCTTCCTCGCCGAGCGTCACTTGCGATCGATGCGAATCCTCCGAGGCACGACGCAAGAATTCACTGAGTCCGACGATCATGCTCAGCGCTTCGTCGTTGCGCCGATCGCGCACCAGGCCGGTGACGGCATTGAGCGTGTTGTACATGAAGTGCGGTTCCATCTGTCCGCGCAACGCGGCGAGTTGCGCCGTCGCGAGCTCCTCGGCGAGCCGCGCCGACTCGGTGGCCTGGCGCGCGATGCGTTCGCGTGCGTCGGCGAGATGGGTGACCGTCAGGATCAGGGCATACACGACGAGAAATGTGAAGGCCTGGAAGACGAGCGTCGTGCGGAAGGTGTCGACGAACGTCGGCCAAGTGCGATTGCCCCACGGATTGAACAGCACCTGGAGCCAGGCGGACCACGCTTCGGTCACTGCGCTGACGATCGCGAGCGCCGCGACGTGCACGGTGAACGTCCGTACGCTGGCGTTGCGAACGATCGGATGGCTGCGCGCGAGTCCGACGATGGACGGCGTCGCGAGCGCCCACGGCAGCCAGATCGCAAACTCGGTCGCGAACAGCGGAAGCCACGGCTGATGGCGGCCTTCCGCGTGCATGACGAGGATCGTCTGGCTCGCGTCGACCAGCCCGCCCGCGGCCCAGATGGCAGCGATCCACGGCCAACGGACGCTGCGTTCGGCGAAGCGAGCAGTGATCATGGCGAGAGTATACGGGACGGACCGAGGCGAGATATCGGCGATGCTGCAAACGGTCGGCGGGAAGCAGCGAGCGGTCTTGGCCGCTCCGATCGGAACCCCTAGAGTGTGGTCGTTGGATGCTGGCTAACCCATCCTAGGAGGAGCAAGAGATGAGAATGTTCTTCGGAGTGCTGGTGCTCGCATGGTCCTGCATCGTGCCGCAGGGGGTCCGGGCGGCGGAGGCGCCGGCCCAGGACAGCGGCGAGGTGGAGACGCTGAAGCGACTTGGGCAGCAGATGGGCGATGCGATGATCGCCCGCGACGTCGTCACGCTCGATCGGATGTTTGCGGACGATTGGGCGCCCGGCGGGGCGTCCGGAAAGAAGGTGACGAAGGAAAGCATGCTGCAGGAGCTCAAGTCCGGAACGGATACGCTCGAATCGTTCGTGCTCGGGCCGATGGACGTGCAAGTTCTCGGCAACGTGGCCGCCGTGAAAGGCAGTGTGACGGAAAAACGCCACCGCGACGGCAAGGACGTCAGCGGCGAGTTCCTGTATATGGACTTGCTGGAAAAGCGTGCTGGGACGTGGGTGGTGATTCGCAGCGCCGGCATGCGCGTGAAGTGACGGACGGCAGCACCTCAGCGCGCCAAAGCCTGGGCGCGCATGCCGGCGAAGTACCTCCGGCGGCACCCCCCGTCGACGCGCTCGGTGGGAATCGGAAAACGCCAGCGGGGCCGGTCGTTCCGGCCCCGTCTTTCAAAAACCAATTTCTTTGAGTGCGAGATCCGGCGGCATGTCGTCGCCCGTCGACGAGGCCTTCACCAGACCCAGCGACTTCATGAACCGCACCGTCATGAACCCGAAATCAAATTCGGATGGATCGTGGCTCAATCGCAGAAAGTGCGGATAGTGGTGATGGTTGTTCTGAAGGCAGGCGCTGAAGGTCGCCATGACCGGCAGCCAGTCGTCGATGTTCATCGCATTGTCATCCGCGTCATCGTAGCGACGGGTGCCGAAGCGCCGGTTGTGCGTCCAATAGTTCTGGATCAGATTCACCCAGAGCGCGAAAATGCGTAGGCCACCCCAGAGCACGAGGGCGTATTTCCAGTCCCGGAAAACCAGCCAGATCACACCGTAGCTGGCGAATTGCGAGAACGCGGCATAGACGGGGTTTGAAACCATGCGGAACGGCACCGACTTGAGAATATCGTCCTCAGCGTAGTCGTCCTGGCAGGGATACGGAAAAAGACAGAGGTACATCGTTCTCCAGAAACCGTCGGCGTCCAGCTTGTTCGGGTCGCCGGCATGATCGGCGAACTTGTGGTGATGGCGATGTCGATTCACCCAGGTGACTGGATTCACGTAGATGCCGACGGTGTTGCTGACGAGCGTCACCGTCTTGATGAACCATGGCTTGTAGTCGAGCGCCCCGTGCGTGATTCCCATATGGATGATGTCGGACAAGTACAGGCCGCTCAAAAACCAGATCGCCGTTAAGTACAAGAGCCCGAGGGCCATGCCGAGCCAGGGACCGAGCGCCGGCGGCGCAAAGTACGCCGAAGCCGCCGCATGCAGAAGGATGATTGCGTAACCGATCAGCGTGTGAGTCTTCATGGTTATCGCGCCTCCCTCTTGAACGGGGCGAAGAGCTGAGCGAAAAAGCCGGGAGGGACCGTGTCGTCGAGCAGGCCGTAGCGCTGCGGCCAGGCGTCTTTCGGGAGATGGTGGGTTCCGAACAGGCGATCGAGGATGGGGAAATGGATGGCGAAGTTGACGTTGACCGCGTCCTTGTCCGCGGCGTGATGCCAGTGGTGATAGCGCACCGTCACGAGGTATCGCTCCAGCCAGTGCGCATCCGGGCGGAAATCAGTGTGGCAGAAAGTGGCGTGGAAGGAGACGAACACGAGGTAACCCGCCAGCACGCTCCGCGGGAAGCCGCAGATCATCATCGGAATCATGACCAAGGCGCGCGTGATGACGATGTCGAGGAAATGAGAACGCGAGCCGGCGATCCAGTCGAGGGTTTTGATCGAATGATGGATCGAGTGGAGGCGCCAGAGGAATGGGACCGTGTGGAACATCCGGTGTACGAGATATTGCCCCAGGTCCGCGATGAAGATCGCCGCGACGAGCTGTACGAGGTATGGCCATTTCTGGACGATCGCCTGGAGCGGCGGAATCGCCAGCCATTTGGTGAGAAGAAGGGCGGGCATCACCATGAGGAAGGTGAGCAACTGCGCGGGCAAATGGGTGACCAGGAAATAAAAGATGTCGGTGGTCCACTCTGGCCGGAAGGTCTTCTGCCCGGGATGCAGCGGCCAGAACCGTTCCACCGGGACGAAGACGATGGTCATCACGAGCAGATCGAGCAGAAACCAGTCGAGGCCGATGCCGTAGTGTGACCCCACCTCCTTGGGCAGCGGCGTGCTTCCGCCGCCCAGCAGCAGAGCTACCGCCGCGAGGAGCCCGCCGGTCAGTGCCAGAACCTTACGCTGCCGCAGGATTGCGGAAATGGCGGCGAGCACAAAGGCTGCCGCGATCGTCCCCTGGATGAGCAGGCGGATGATCACCATGGGGTAGTTCGGTCGGGCCTCGGGCAGCGTCAGCAGAGCAGGAAAACGCAGGCACAGTGCGCCTCCCAGGCCGAGCAATCCGAAAAAAACGCTCAGGACGCCGCTGACCCAGCCGCTCCCGAGATGGGTCGACTCCGAATCCCCGAATAACTTTTCGAAGAACGCGTCGGACATGGCTCCTACCTTTCTCGATCAGGGCGTTGGTCGCGCTCCACTCTCTTTCCGGGCTCGCTTGATCCGACCGATCCTATGCCGTTGATTCTATAAGTTCCTGTAATTCTACGCCCCTTCCCTACCCAGGTCAACGCCGCGTGCCTGCCCGGCCTGCCCGGCTGGGCTGGCTTGGATCAGGCCTGCTATAGTGGCCCCGGCCGAAATGCGCCGACCCGAGAGGTGTCCGATGCGTCAGACCGCTGCCCTCCTCGCCCTCCTCGCCCTGCCGATCACCCTGCACGTGGTCATCCGCACCGTGGAGTGCGAGGCCGGACGGCCGGGCGCGGTGCTCGTCGCCGCCTCGCGGGTCGATGAGTCAGAGGCGAACGAGAAGGGAAGCTCGATCTGGTCGGGCCTACGCCGCCGCCTCGACGACTTCCGTTGCGGCCCTTGAGGGTCGCGAGGCGCTTCAGGAGTGACGGCGGGATCTCAAGTCTTGCTCTTTCCTTTTCACTGTCCAAGCCACGCGAGCACCGCGGGGCGATAGTCGGGATCCTTCTCGGCGATCTCCACCGTTCCGGCTGGAACGTTGGTATTCAGGTAAAGCTCGCAGTATTGATTGTCGTCCCGGGCTTGGCAGAAGAGCTTGAGTTTGAGCTCCTGGTCACCGATGGCTGCCGGAGCTCCCTTCAGCGGGATGGCGTCGAAGACGGTGGATGCCTTCATCTTGGAAGGTGTCGAGGCGTGATAGAGATCGCCCAGCGAGACCAGGAAGGCGTCGCTCTGGGCGCCGGTGGACTCCATGCGCACAACAGGGGAGCCCGTCGAGCCTGAGCCGACCGAGAGGCGAAGACCAACTCGCGTGCCGTGATGAAGCCCAGTCGCCTCGATGACCGTTGCCTCGGAGGTCTGCCGTACAGACGCGATGGTCAGGATCACGTCTTGGAAGTCTGGGGTTTCCTGATGCTGGGCAATCTCGCTCAGCGGCTGTTGACGGAAAGGGAGCGAACGAGACTCATGCGCTGCGCTCGGCCGCTCACGACAACCGACGAGGCAAAGAGCGAGAATCGTTGTTGCGAACAGCTTCATCGTTTCCGCCTCCCCTTTGTTCGGGCCGAAGCCCCCAGCCTTCCACCCGCGACCTTGCGATCGCCAGCTCGACGGATCAGCAGGTGCCGGTGGGATCGCAGGCGCGGCTGCCAGTACACGCTAACTCAAATGTGTGGCAGGAGCATGAGTTCTGGCCCAGGGCGGAAATGCCCCCGGCCGCTTGAGCGGTCTCTCGCTCATCGAGCTGCCGCAACGTCTCGCGGCTGAGAGAGAGTTTCTGGAGGCTGATCTTCTTCATGGGGTCTCCCTTAGGGAAGGTCGGGTTCGGTTGGCCCCCTCCGGCCAGATCCCCGACTGTTTCAGATATGCCAAGTCACGGCTCGTTCTGGCGCCTGCTCCATGGGAGGCGCCCCCGGCTGGTGCACTCTAGCGCACCTTGAAGAGATGCTCAATGTCGAACTACCCGACCGCGAGGCCGCTCCGGCGACGAGGGCGATCTTGCCCGCTATCCGGCGGTGCCGGGCGATCGGATTGAGTACAATTGCTTCATGAATACAGGCTCGATCCGATGGCTGGCCCCGCGAAAACACCGGCGCTTCTTGGTAACCGCCATCACCTTGGTCGCTCTCTCCTTTGTCGTGCTGGACGCCCTGTCCTTTCACGTCAAGGCCATCTTTCACTCGCCGCACCTCCTGGTTCGAGGTCTTGCGTATGGCGCGCTGACTGTCTGGGTGTACGCATGGCTTTTTGCCATGGTGCTGGGTTTTCCTGTCCTGCTCCTGCAGCCCGTACCCTGGCGTCCAGAGAGCTTCTCCTTCAGAGCCTACCGGGTCCTTCTCTGCCTTCTCGGTGCGATCGAGCTTGCGCTGATATACACCGGGACCGCTGGAGCCCTCCGGATCCTCACCCCCGCTCTCTTCGCGGCCGCTCTCTTTCTCCCCAAGGCAATCGTCCTCTGGACCGTTCCGGATGTTCCTGGGGCCTGGGACTTCAAAGCACATGCCCACCATCCGTGACCTCCTCGCCGCGGTAACCCTTGCTCCGAGTAAGAGGCGAACGAGAAGGGCAGCTCGATCTGGTCGGGCCTACGCCGCCTCCTCGACGACTTCCGTTGCAGCCGTTGAGCGAGGCGCTTCGGGAGTAACGACTCCTTGGCGGTGAGCTTACCCCTTGCAAGGCTATGGGAAGATGAGCTAACGTCTCCGCAGGCGATGGAGGGCCTGCGATGGGACGCGATTCCGGAGATCTCTTACAAGGCACACTCGGCCTGCTGATCCTCAAGGCGCTCGCCGGCGAGGAACGGCACGGCTACGGCATCGTCCGCTGGATCCAGGGCGTCACCGGCGATGTCGTGGTGATCGAGGAGGGCTCGCTGTACCCGGCGCTACGGCGCCTGGAGGACCGCGGCTTCGTCGAGTCGCGGTGGGGGCTTTCCGAGAACAACCGCCGCGCCCGCTTCTACGCGATCACCCGCGAAGGCCGGCAGCACCTGCACGCCGACGCCTCGTCGTGGATGCGCTTCGCCCGCGCCGTCATGTGCGTGCTCGAAACCGAGCCGTCCGTGGTCTGAAGTCTGAGGAAATCTGACGTGCGCGAGCAGCCTCGCTGGCGCCGCTATCTGCGCTTCTGGGGGCCGGATATCGCGGCAGACGTGGACGACGAGCTCCGCTTCCATCTCGAGATGCGAGAGCGCGATTTCCTTGCCGCCGGCCTCTCCCCCGCCGCCGCCCGCGAGGAGGCCCTCGCCCGGTTCGGCGATCCCGACAAGGTGGCGCGCTGGCTGCGCGATCACGACACCCGCAAGCTCCGCCGCTCCAGGAGGGCCCAGGCCATGAGTGACTTGCTCCAGGACATCCGCTATGGATTGCGCAGGCTGTGGAAGGCACCGGGTTTCACCCTGGCCGTGGTGCTGGTGCTCGCGCTCGGCATCGGCGCCACCACGGCGATCTTCAGCGTGATCGACGCCGCCCTGCTGCGGCCGCTGCCCTATCCAGAGGCCGGGCGCCTGGTCGCGGTCTACGGCCCCGGCCAGAATCCGTTCTCGTTTCCCCAGTATCTCGACTGGAAACGGGAGACGGAGATCTTTGCCGACCTCGGCACGTACTGGAGGACGACGTACGCGCTGACTGGCGCGGGGGAGCCGGAGCTGCTCAAGGTCGGCCAGATGTCGGCGAGCGTGCCGCGGATGCTGGGCGTCGTGCCGCGCGTCGGGCGCCTGTTCTCGCCGGCCGAGGATCTGCCTGGCTCCGAGCGCGTGATCATGCTGAGCGAAGGGCTGTGGCGGCGCCGCTTCGGCGGCGATCCGCGCATCCTCGGCCGGACCCTCACGCTGGGAGAGCAGCCGTACACCGTCATCGGGATCATCCCCCCGGGCCGGCGCTCGACCGTGCCGACCGCCCTGGCTGCCGCGCAGGAGCTCGACGCGTGGACTTCCCTGCGGCTCAACGAAAAAAACGCGCCGCGCGACCTGCAATTCCTGGACGTGCTCGGGCGCTTGCGCCCCGGGCTAGGCCTCGCGCAGGCCGAGCAGCGGACCCTGTCCTTCGCTCGCGGGCTGAAGGAGGCCGTGGGGACGGACCAGGACGTCCAACTCGTCCCCCTGGAGCGCCTCGTGATCGGCAATGCGCGGCCCCTCCTCATCGCCCTGGCCGGCGCCGTGGCCATGGTGCTCCTCATCGCGTGCACTAACGTGGCGAACCTGCTGCTCGCGCGCGCAGCGGTGCGGCGGCGGGAGATCGCCGTCCGGGCGGCGCTCGGCGCGGCGCGCGGGCGCCTCGTGCGGCAACTGCTGGTCGAGAGCCTGCTGCTGGCGCTGCTCGGCGGCGGCGCCGGTGTGCTCGTGGCCTGGGCCGGCGTGGCGGGTTTGCGCGCGCTCGGCCCGGGCAGCGTGCCCCGGCTCGCCGAGGCCACGGTCGATGCGAAGATCCTGGGCTTTGCGCTGGTCCTGTCCCTCTGCACGGGGCTGCTCTTCGGCCTCCTCCCAGCGCTGCGTGCCTCGCGAGCGGACCTCGGCGAGGTGATGAAAGAAGGCGCGCGCGGGACCGGCGGGCCGGCCCGCGAGCGTCTGCGCGGCACGCTCATCGTGGCCGAGGTGGCGCTCTCGTTCGCGCTCCTCATCGGCGCCGGCCTGCTCCTCCGCAGCCTCGAGCGGCTGCTCGCCGTCGACAAGGGCTTCGACGCCGAGCATGTGATGACCAGCTATCTCCTCCTGCCGTTCAACAGCTATCCCGAGGGGCACCGGCAGGCCGCCTTCTTCCGGGAGGTGCGCGAGCGCGTGCAGGCGCTCCCGGGCGTCCGGACCGCAGGCCTGGTCAGCGACATCCCTCTCGGCGGAGGGGCCAACGGCGGGTTCGCCATCGAGGGACGCGAGTATCCGCGCGGCAAAGAGCCATTCGCCGAGAAGCGGATCGCCTCGCCGGGCTATTTCGAGACTCTGCGCATCCCGGTCCTTGCCGGGCGCGTCTTCAGCGAGCGCGACGTCGCCGGCGCACCGCCGGTGGTCGTCGTCAACCAGGCCTTGGCGCAGCGCTATTTCCCCGGCGAGAGCCCGCTCGGCAAGCACGTCGACTTCAGGTGGGATACCAAGGGGATGCAGGAGATCGTCGGCGTCGTCGGAGATGTCCGGGAGCAGGCACTCCATCAACCGGCGCGGCCGGCGATCTATATCCCGCACGCGCAGCGTCCGGCGGAATGGGCCTATCTCCTCGTGCGGACGACCGGAGATCCAAACAGCATCGTTCCTTCGCTGCGCCGGGTGGTGGCCGCGCTGGACCGCAACCTGCCATTGGCCCAGGTGCGGCCCCTGGAGGATGTGGTGGCCGCAGGGCTCGCCGACCGCCGGCTCGCCATGGCGCTCTTCGGTGTCTTCTCCGTCCTGTCCCTGGTGCTCGCGGCGCTGGGCCTCTACGCCGTCATCAGCTACATGGTGGTGCAGCGGCGGCAGGAGATCGGCATCCGAATGGCCCTCGGCGCGCGCACCGAGCAGGTCGTGCGCTCGGTGCTGAGCCAGGGGATGGCGCTGATCGGGATCGGCGTGATCGTCGGCGCGATCGCCGCCCTGTGGCTCGGACGTTTCCTCGCGGGGCTCGTCTTCGGCGTCGGCACCACCGATCCCGTCACCTTCGGAAGCGTGGCGCTCCTCCTCGCGACGACGGCGTTCCTGGCGAGCATGATCCCCGCCCTCCGCGCCGCCCACGTCGATCCGGCGAGCGTGCTGCGGAGCGAGTAGGTCAGGCCCGCCGATCCTGTGCACGAAAGGGGGCCGTCCCCGGGGAAGACGCATGGCGGGAGGAAGGCCCTCCCGCCGTGCGGGGAAACGAGATGCCAAGACCGGCCGCTCAGAACTGCGACCAGAGGAACTGGTTCATAACCTCGTGGTGGAACTGCACCTCGGAGGCCTTGATGTGGGTGCCGAGGGCCTTGGGGCAGCGTTCGGCCTGGGCGAGCTTGAGCTCGGCGAACTTGGTGTGCACCTCCTCCCCCATCGCCTCCTGCATGAACCGGCTCCCCTTGAACATCCGGAGGGCGTCGTAGATGTTGTCCGGCGGGAAGCGGGTGCGCGGCCGCTTGTCCCCCTCCTCCTCGCTCTGGGGACCTTCGGCTCGCCCTGCCACCTCATAGAAGCAAGGGAGGTGAGGGACGGTCGGTTCGGGCCGGAGTGCGTTATTCTGTCTGTCAGTCGCCCACAGGTCCCAATAGCACTCCGGACTCGACATTCAAGCGAATGAGATATAGCTATCACCACCCCGCAAATCCGGCCGACTTCGAGTTGCTGTGTCTGCGGCTGCTTCAGGCAGAGTGGCATTTGCCAAGTCTCCAACTCTACGGACGTTCTGGCCAAGCCCAGAACGGTGTCGACATCTTCGACCCGACTGGTGCAACTCCCCGGCGGGCGGCCCAGTGCAAGCTCACGAGCGATGATCGTCCCATTCGAATCGAGGTGATTCGCGCAGAGGTGGAAAAGGCGAAAGCCTTTCCTCCGCTCAACGAGTACTGGATTCTGTCTACCGGGAAACGATCGACCGCCCTACAACGGGAAATCCTGAAGCTCAATGAGGAGCATCGGCAAGCGGGCCAGTTCTCTGTCCACGTTTTGGGCTGGAACGACCTAGAAGACTTGTTAAACAAGCATTCTCGCGTACGTGATGAGTTCTACCCACTCCCATTGGCTGGTAGTCCCACTACCGACTCGAACAGCTCGAATGCTCAGACCGGACATGCAGTCAATATGCCATTCGCATCCAAGCCTGCTTTTCTATCGAGGGCTCATAGTCTCGATGCTAGTACAGATGGTATCTCATCGGTCGGTATCGATCCCATATCCTTACTGGTTCGTCTCGCCGAGCGCGACCGCCTCGTAATCGTTCTGGGTGATGCATTGGATACGAGCGTAGCGCTGTCGCGAGATGCACTCGGTAGCAAGCTGGCTGCCAGTGCAGGACTGCCGTCACCTGATCCGTTCGTGTCCGGCTCTGTTCTCGAAGCACGAGACGGTAGAAAGAGTCTACTGACCTCGGTGATGGCAGCGCTGCTGGACGTAAAGGGCACACCGACGGCGCCGTACCAATACCTCGCGCAGCTTCCTATCTCAACCGTGGTTAGTCTCTTTCCAGACCCGGTCCTGGAGATTGCACTAACGAGCCACGAGGCCGGCTATCGATCCATAGTGTCCGACGATGAGATGGTTGTGCGCGAGCTTGAGTCAGGGCGTCGAGAGCTCTTTCTCCTCGGCGGCAGTGCGCGATTCGGGACCGGATTGGTCCTTACGCAAGAGGACTATGAAGGTGTGCTAGAGCGTACAAGGTACTTAGCGAGAGGTCTTAGAGATCGGCTTGCGCTTCGTGCGATTCTCATTCTTGCCTGTGATCTTAGTGATCGCAGATTTCGCAAACTGTTCTACTGGATTACCCGGCACCGAACTCATAACGACGGCCTGTTGTTTGTGTCCGGTTCGCCGATAGAGGGCTCCTTCTGGAAACCTTGGAACCCTATTCAGCTCGGCATGAAACCCAACGAAGTATTACGTACATTGGCTGGTAATGTTGTCGTTTCACATCAACCGAACTCCTTACTGCCGGGTCGGCGACGCCTCGCGCCTGAACGCCCGTACAAATACCTCGACTTCTATACTGCCAGGGATAGCGATATCTTCTTTGGGCGAGATGATGAGACTCGTCAGCTTGCTCGCGAAGTTCTTGCTGCACCGCGTCGGGTGACAGTGTTGTGTGGTCGGTCAGGTATTGGTAAGACCTCTATCATTCAGGCGGGACTAATTCCGCTTCTTGAGTGCGAATACGATCTTGTAGCTCGATACGCGAGATGTGGAAGTGATCCTGTCGAATCGATGATTACTTCGCTCACTCTCGATGCGAGCGTGCCAACCGACGGGTCAGTGCGCGGATTGTCGAACGCACTGCAGCAGGTTTACACGACAGACAAGCGTCTCCAAGTGATCTGTATCGACCAATTTGAGGAAGCATTTATCAAACTTGGCCCCCGTGTCATCAATCGATTTGCGGAGGCTCTGGAAGAGTGTCTTTCTCGTAACGATGGCGTGACACGGTTTCTGATAGCCATCAGAGAAGACTTTCTATCGCGACTCGCTGCCCTGAATGTAATAGTTCCGGAAATCCTAGCTAGTACGTATAGGCTGGACGATCTCTCGCGTGCCAACGCGTACTTGGCCATAACGAAACCTGCTCAGTTGTGCGGTATCCGGGTGGAGGAGGGCTTGGCCGACGCCATCTTAGATGACCTATCGCCGACCGATGTCTTGCCAGCCCATTTGCAAGTCGTCTGTGACCGCGTTCTCGGTGCTAATACAAGCGGTCAAGGGCTGACATTGGCTACGTACAAGGGCTTGGGTCGAGCGTCCGGAATCCTGGCCGGTCATTTGGAAGGGGCGCTACGAGATATGCCCGAAGACCTCGACCCGGCAGCCCGTTCAGTGCTGTCCGCGCTGGTAACTTCGGAGAAGACCAAGGATCTGCTGACAATTGATGAAATCGCGTCGCGGACAGGCTTGAACCGGCAGCTTGCGGTGCGAGTTTGCCACGACCTGATTCATCGGTGTAGGCTCGTTCGCGAAGTACGCGGCAAGCGAGATGCGTTCGAGCTGTCACACGAATCGCTTGCGAGGTCGGCAGCGCTCTGGCTTGACCGTGTTCAGGCACAGATGCGAGCGGCTCAAGACCTGCTGGACCGTGAAGTAAACACAGGGCAGCGATTTGCTGACTACGTCTTCGACCGAGATCGCCTTCGGCTGTTCGAGAAGCACCGATCGGCGCTTTACCTGTCTCCGAACGCTGTGAACCTAATCATTTCAAGCTATTCTGTCCTCGGCGACATCCCAGCTAGCTGGAATGCCGACGTGGAGACACTCAGCCAGAATGACGCGATCGAAGCGCTGTTTTACCGGCCAGTGCGTCACAATCCTCTGCTACTTCCCGAGCTGATCGCCAGAGTGAAGCATTTACCCGCCGAATTGCCACCTGAAGTGGGCGAAAAGATAGGAGCTTGGCTGTTAGCGGCCGACTTCAATTCTCTCGTGCGAGCACTGCCGTCGCTAGCGACCGCTGCCATGAGATGGTTGCCGGTTTTAGCAGAGCGTCTCGAATCTCTGTCCGCGGCCCAAGTACTTCAATTGCTGGTGGTCGCTCCAGCATGGTCTCCCGCTTGGGCGGCATCTGTCATTTCGAGATTCAAAGCCGGCTCTGATTCGCGGGTCATTCCGAGTGTCGCCTCGGCACTACTCACAGAGAAATACCGACCGCTTGTCGGAGAGGACGTTCGCCGCGAGTTGGCTACCGTTCTCCGGCGGATCATGGCTACTGGTGCCGCAGCACAACGAAACGTGGCGCATGTGGAGGCCGCTAGGCTGTTCGTTCAGGAGGTCGATGCCGCCGACGCGCTCGTGAGGTCGGAAGACATCGATGCTGGCGCTGTGCTTGGAGAGGCACAGTCGCGAAGCGATCTGGCAGCAGCTTCGATCGCATATCTATTCGCGGCACAGTTGATCGAGCATGTCACTGCTTTATTTAGATCCATGGCGCAGCACGACGCCAGCGCACGGGCGGCGCTCGAACAAGGGTTGCGCGAAAGCGGTGAGTTTGGATTGAAGGCGCTCGCCGAGGCTGTGAAAGGAACACCGGAGGACCAGGAGCTGATCGCCTTTGCGTGTCGAGTAGTCGAAGCCGGCTTGCAAGGCCCGCCCTCTCCGCAAGCGCGGCTAGTGGACGAACTGTGCAAAGTCGTTCCGACACTGTCTAGCGAGTCGCTTGTGCGGGTCGCACAGTGCATGTCTTCCCTCGATGTTGAAGCGGTTATCGCAGTATTCCTTGGACGATTGCCGCGTCTGTCGGTCACTATCGCCAAAGAACTCCTTAGACTCAGCTGGTCAGACTGGTGGTGGGTAGCTGCATCGGTGCTGAACCGCAGCAGCGGCGTAGAAGTAGACATTAGGCCAAAGCTTTCCGATGCCGTTGCGACCATGTCGACTCGGGCCATCGTGTCTATTCTAGAGTTGAAGAGTGATATTTCGTATGATCTCGCGATCGAAATTGCGAGGGGCCGACTTAGACAATCCAAACTTGAGCGCCACAGAATAGTTGAAGCAATAGCACCCCCAACCAACGCGGGGCCAGTTGGTTCTATCATCTTTCTGTTGGCACGGGTCGCCCTTGAAAATTCTGCAAAGAGCAGGGCCGACCTTGAGTCTGAGTTGGTGGGCCTCCTGACAAACCCGGGCGCACTCGACGAGCAACGGTGCGGCCCGTCTGAGTCATTGCTGATTCTGGACGCCGTCAATTCGTGTCTCATCACCACGCGCGCATTGGCTGCGTATCCTGAAGATGTGCGATCGCGTTGCTTCAATTCTGTCGCTCGCTTTCGAGGCCATGGCCCGCAAGTCGACCGCATGATAGGGCACCTATGCGCGGCAGATCCAACGGTCGCGGCGCGGTTGTTGGTCGAAGGATCAGAGGCGCAGCGGGAAGGTATTCTCGATGTTTTCCTAGCTTCAACGGGACCCATTCTTGCGATCATCTCGGACGCGCTTCGTGGCGTTAGTGAAGGCGGGAACCGTACTGTGCGGGCGAAGGCTTTGGCGCTGCTTATTCGCTCTGGGGACGCGACGGCTGTACAGAGCGCGGCGATACTGATGAGACCATCAAAACGGGGGACACTACCTCCCAGCATAGTCAAAATATGCCGGGATGAGATCGCGCGCTATGTAGCTGCTTTGCCACCACCAGATCTGCACGCACTGATGGCCACCAAGGTGTTTAGTGATATAGTGTTGTCAGAAATGATTCGCACTTATCCGGAAATGCTAATGAAAGACGATGTGCTCTCATGGGCCTTGAAGACATTGGGTGATCTCAAGCGGGAGTCGGCAGCAGAACTTCGTCATCAACTTTCTGAGCGAATGGGATTGCTAGGGTCCAAATTAGCCCGCATTGTCGACTATGGGACCTCTAGGCAGAAAGACCAAGCAAGACAATTGTTAGCACTCAGCACAATAAGGTTGCTCCACGAGAGCGATTGACGCATGTACCTGCCACTAGCGCTCCGGAAAGCGATCGGTCAGACGCGAGTGCTTCCGCTGATCGGTCTCGGCACTTTGAATACTGGGATCCCGCATGCGGCCGATTCCAACCGCCGGAAGGGATCCTTCAGCCCTTGGGTTGAAGCCTATAGCGAAGGCATGCTGCCAATCTATGAGGCCGTCGCTGCTGTTGCACACCGCTGCGTGATCAGCCTAACGACAGATCGCCATTTGTACGGCGTCTTAAGTGCCTCTGACGAACACTGGTTTCGCCTCACGTCAGGCCATGACAGGATCGATGAGGACCACAAGCTCCTGATTCAACTCGGCACGAACACCACTGAGTTATTAGAGCATGACCTCGCTATTGGATCATTGATGCAGACGCATAGCGACCCGATGCTCTGGGAGCTTGCACGAAGTCATGCAGCGAGAGCGCCACTGTTGGTGCTTGGGTGCGATCCCGCTGATGATCGAGTTCTTGAAGTAGTCGCCGATCTGAGGCCGAATCGCTATTTTCAACCTGCCGGCTGGTTCGTGACGTCGGACAATTCGGCAGTGACACGCGCGCGTTGGGGGAGTCTTGGGTTCGAGGTCGTGTCCGGACCGATGTCAGCGCTTATTCAAGAACTGCGCGAAACCGGAGCCGCTCATCCACGCGTGCAGCAGTTAGCAAGACGGCCATTGCGGCAAGTCTTGAACCCATACAAGTACCTGGATTCGTACACGCGCGTCGATGGTGAATTGTTTTTTGGTCGTATGCGCGAGACCCGCCGCTTAGTGGAACTCGTATGTGCGAACCGTCTCGTTGTTGTCACGGGTCCATCCGGGACAGGCAAGACATCGTTGCTGCAGGCTGGCCTGCTCGCATGGAGCGACCGGAACCCACCGTTCGTGGGAATTTATGCGCGCTGTGGTGAGAACCCAGAGGCTTCAGTTGCGGCGGCGCTTCGTACAGCCCTTGACGATAATTCGCCATTAGAAGCATTGGGGCCTCTTGAGCTCCTAGAGACTTTTGCCTCTTTGCGTCGCGGAATTCCGATTGTTACACTCGACCAAGCGGAAGAATTATTTACTAGATTTAACGATACTCTGCGCGCCCGATTCTTGACGGCGTTGCGGAAGCTTCTTACGAGGCCAGACCTGCACGCCCGGATTGTTCTCTGCATCAGAGATGATTTCCTCGCTCGTCTGGCAGACGTCCGTCAAGTAGTGCCTACCATTCTTCAGAATACTTTCTACGTCCCGCCGTTGGAGAGAGCCGCCGCGCTCGAAGCTATACGAGAGCCGTCGATCGCAGCGGGAGTTCATTTCGATTCCGTAGTTGCAGAGAGGATTCTCGACGAAATAGGCAGTCACAGAGTTGCCCCACCACAGATACAAATTGTCTGCGACAATCTCTTTCGCCGACGCCGTTCCGGTGAGATTTCCATGGTTTTATACGAGAGCGTTGGAGGCGCACCTGCGATTCTCAATGAGTTCATGGAGGAGCAGCTGAAGAAGCTTGGCTCCCAACACCATCTTGCGCGAGAGGTGCTCAAGGCAATGGTGACGTCTGAGGGAACCAAGGACGTCTTGACCCCAGCAGACATCTCTCGCAGAGCCAACCAAAGACCAAAAGATGTCGGACGAGTACTGTTTATGTTACGTGACGTCTGTAGGCTGGTTCGAACTGTTGAGGGTGACGGCTCCATTCGATTTGAGCTAGCGCACGAGTACTTGACGATATCAATTTGGGCTTGGTTGTCTGAGGAAGAGAAGGATCGGCGTGATATCGAAGAACTACTTATCAAGGAACTCCGTGCATGGAGACAATTCAAGACACTACGGCTCGGTGCCGACAGACTTAGGCGATTCGGAGAGTGGGCACATTTGCTAGAGTACGATTCCGAAGCCATCACGCTGCTGTTATTGAGCACCGTAACCCATCACCAGGATAGCTCCGTCTGGATGGAACGCTTGAAGCAACTCGGAGACTACGCGCAGGATGCAGTGGCCTCAACTCTTTTCACGTATTTCAGCGATAAGGATGTAAATCAACGCTGTGATGCTGCGGAGGTGATTGCAGCCCTTGATCCGGCACCGCTCGTGCGGGCTCTCGGGTCGCCAATAACAGTTCATCGACGGGCAGCGATTGAGATGTTGGGCGGGCTAGGCCTACGGAGTGCAAGTACACATCTAGTACATTGCCTAGAGGATCCGGACCCTACTTGTCGAGTGCTTGCGTGCGGAGCGCTAGGTGCAATCGGTGGTTCAGAGGTGACGAGTATCCTCGTAGGTCTTACGCGCGACAAAGACATCGCAATAGCCTGCGCCGCGCTCGAGGCTCTAGGTAGGTTGGGGATTCCGGACTCGTGTATTGACGTTGTAACGGAGGCCATATCTTCGACAAACAAAGATCTGCGAGCGGCCGTCGAAGCGGCACTGGCACAAGGGCGGTCCGCAAAAATTCTTGAACACTTGCTAAGTAACAGAAAGCAGCGACGTGAGGCTACTGCGTCGTTGTGGAGGTCAATGCAAGCTCTTCCGGTTAGTTGCCGGCCTTGGTTTCAGAAGATTGTGCGGACAATACCTGCCTCGGTGCTGGATAGCGGAGACGCAATTTCTATTAGTTCCTGGGTCGGAGAGGTAGTTCAACTTGAGAAGCTCAACCGAGGGCTGAAATCACAGTTCGTTCGATGGATGCCGCCGGCTACTGACGTAAGCAGAATCCGTCGCCATGATTTCACAGATGTTGAAGGTGCGTTCCAGCGTTTGCGTGGCCTGGATAAGGCCGGTGTCATCAAGGAACTGGCAAAGCAAGGCTCCAACATCGACGAGCTCGTCGCACGCCTAGCCGCTCATGAGCAGTCTTCTGTGCGCCGTGCATCGTTGCAAATCATCGCTGCTCGGGAACCTCTGCGAGATACGGTAACTAGCCGACAAATTCTCGAGAAAGCAATGGGTGACCCGGACGCGAGCGTGCGTGCAATGGCGTGTCACTTAGCGACGCGACTAAAGCTGTGGACGGGCCTAGACAGGGTGATAAACGCCGAGCGAGACGGCAGCGTTAGAGCCGCTGCACTTCAAGGGCTGGTGGCGGCACCGCTTGAGTGGACTATTCCCGTTCGCGTCATTGAGAGCGCTCTTGAGAGTGGCGATGCCCTGGAACGATATTGGGCCTGCATACTGGCCAAACAGCGAAAGCTTGTCGAGTTGATCCCGATGATCCGACCGTTGGTCTGGGACACAACGTCGGTCGCACTCACCGGGTATGAAGAGGAGCGAGATTGGGCAACACACGACGCGGGGATCGGTCATTCGGTAGCGGCAGCTGCTCACGCCGCACTCGCACTACTGTCACCAGTCTCTGACGTCTGGCGAAAGCACAGTACATGGCAAGTCGACTTCCAGCATCCCCCGTCGGAGAGCGATTGAGCCTGCCGATTGGTGCCACCTAAACGGTGAGGGGCCGACAGGCGCCGGATTCCATCCGGGCGGAGGGCCGGACGCACGGCGGGAGGAGAATCCTCCCGCCGTGCGGGGAAACGAGGTGCCGGGACCGGCCGCTTAGAACTGCGACCAGAGGAATTGGTTCGTGACCTCGTGGTGGAACTGCACCTCGGAGGCCTTGATGTGGGTGCCGAGGGCCTTGGGGCAGCGTTCGGCCTGGGTGAGCTTGATCTCGGCGAACTTGCCGTGTACCTCCTCCCCCATCGCCTCCTGCATGAACCGGCTCCCCTTGAACAGCCGGATGGCGTCGTAGATGTTGTCCGGCAGGAAGCGGGTGCGCGGCCGCTTGTCCCCCTCCTCCTCACTCTGGGGACCTTCGAGCCCGGCCTTGAGCAGGGTGTAGATCGCCATGTACGGGTTGGCGTCGGGAGCGATGGAGCGCACCTCGACGCGGGCCGAGCGCTCGTTGCCGAGGGGGATGCGCACCATGGAGCCGCGGTCGATGGCCGAGGCCTTGATCTGGTTGGGCGCCTCGAAGTGGGGGTCGAGGCGGCGGTACGAGTTGACGCTCGAGTTGAGCACCAGGCAGATATCCGAGGCGCTGGCCAGGATGCGGCTGATGAAGTCCCAGCCGGCGCCCGAGAGACCGTCCTTGCCGTCCTTCTCATAGAAGAGATTGGTCGACTGGCGGGTCAGCGAGAGGTTGGTGTGCATGCCCGAACCGTTGACGCCGGTCACCGGCTTGGGCAGGAAGGACGCCGTCATCCCCAGGCGCGCCGCGACCTGCCGGGAGAGCAGCTTGTAGAGCTGCACCTGGTCGGCGGCCACCGAGGCCTCGGTGTAGCTGTAGTTCATCTCGAACTGCGAGGGAGCCACCTCCGGGTGGTCCTTCTCGTTCGCGAAGCCCATGGCCCGCTGCACCTCGGCGGCGGTGTCGATGAACTGCCGCAGGGCGTCACCTGGCAGCGAGTGGTAATAGCCCCCCGTGGAGAGGAACTCGAAGCGGCCGGTCTCGTGGTAGGCGCGCTCCGCGTCGCGCCCGCGGAAAAGGAAGCCCTCGATCTCGTTGGCGGCGTGGGCGACCATGCCGTCCTTGGCGTACAGCTTGTCGGTGTACCCCTTGAGCAGGGCTCGCATGTCGGCGCCGTACGGGCTGCCGTCGCGCTCGCGGACCTCGCCGAAGGCCAGCACCTTGCCGGGACCGAAGACGTCCGACGGCAGCCAGTAGAAGGCCGGCCAGTCGATCGCCAGTCGCAGGTCCGACTCCTGCTGCCGCGAGAAGCCACGGATCGACGAGCCGTCGAAGGTCAGATTGTCGGCCGACTTCAGCAGGAACTTCTTGTCATAGTCCAGCATGTGCAGCCGGCCTTCGAGGTCGGTGAAGCACACGGTGACCGCCTTGATGCGCTTCTCGTCGTTGAGATAGCGCATCCGTTGTTCACGGACCACGTCGGCGGGCCGCCGGGCCAGCCGCTCCTCCTTGGCCTCGAGGTTCATCTCCTCCAACTGGTCGTAGGGGATCTCCAGAAAGTCGCGCAGCCCTGGCTGCGAGGCGCGGGGCGCCGGCTGCGCCATCTCTTCCAGCTTCTCCGGGGTCATGGCGGTGAGCGCCTCGGCTCGGCTCGGCTCTGTTGGTTGCATGGTTCCTCCTTGGGTCGGTGCGCTGCTTTCTAGGATAGATTCTGCACAAACTAACCTAGTTGTCAAGGTAGTTAGGCTAAATGTCCTCTGACTTATACCAGATGCGAGGCTGCCCCCGTTGCGCGCCCCTGCGCCGCCGACTCCGCCGGCCCACCTGGCACCTCTTGGCCGGGGACACGACCGAACGGAGCGGGTTTGCGCGTCCCGCATCGACAGGCGTGACTTCGGCCAGCTCCTTTTTTTCGCCCCGAAGAGCCTCCCGGCCCTGCTCTCAGCGTTTCTTGTTCAACGAGAGACCCTTTTGGTTCAACGGAAGACCCTTTTCCCTCGACAAAAAGCCTCTCCCGTTCGACAAAAAGGGTCTCTCGCTCAACCGAAGACCCTTTTGGTTGAACAAAAAGCCTCTCCCGTTCAACGGGAAACCCTTTCGGCTCGACAAAAAGCCTTTCCCGTTCAACGAAAAGCCTCTCCCGTTGAACAAAAAGGGTCTCTCGTCGAGCAAAAAGGGTCTCTCGTTCAACCAGAAGCCCTTTCCGTTGAACAAAAAGGGTCTCCCGTCGAGCAAAAAGGGTCTCTGGTTCAACAAGAAGCCTCTCCCGTTGAACAAGAAAGGGCGCCGACAATCTTCAGGCCAGGATCTCCACGTATCCGTCGGTTCCATGCACGCGGATGCGCTGCCCATCCTTGATCAACCGGGTCGCGTTCTCCACGCCGACGACCGCCGGCAAGCCGTATTCGCGGGCGATCACCGCGCCGTGGGTCATCAGCCCACCCACCTCGGTCACCAGGCCCCTGATGGACACAAACACGGGCGTCCAGCTCGGGTCTGTGAAGGCGGTGACCAGGATGTCCCCCGCTTCCAGCTCGGCTTCGGCCATGTCCGAGAGGACGCGGGCTCGTCCCTCGACGACGCCCGCGGAGACGGCGAGACCGACCAGGGCGCCGGCGGGGAGATCGGCTCGCTTGTACGCGCCGGCGACGATTTCCCCGTCGGACGTGAGGACCCGCGGTGGCGTCAGCTTCCGGTGGCGCTCGTGCTCGGCCTTCCGCTGGCTGACGATCTGGTCGTCCATCGTGTGCGTGCGCACCACTTCCCGCAGCTCCTGGAGCGTGAGGTAGTAGATGTCTTCTGGCTCCTGGAGCACGTTGGCCCGCACGAGCCGCCCGGCTTCTTCCAGGAGGGCCTGCTTGTAGAGGAAGTAGCGGTTGACGAGGCTGTACTTCGGATACTCACGGTAGCCGCTGAAGGTCCGGAGCCGGCTGATCATCCGTTGCGTTTCCTCGGCCTTCTGCGGGCCATCCGGCAATTGCTTCAGGCGTTCCAGCAGCTCCTGTTCCTTCTTCGCGGCCTCCTGCCGCCCTTGCTCGAACCTCCGGCTGGCGGCTCCCGGCTCGAAGTTCTTGATGTTGCTGAGGATCAAGGGGACCAGGGTCGTGGGTGCTTCGCGCCAACGCGTCCTCGTCACGTCGATTTCCCCGACGCATCGCATGCCGTACTTGTCGAGATACGCGCGGAGGGCATCGTGGGCTTCCGGTCCCCCCTCCAACGGGAGCAGGCCCTCCAGGAAGCCATCGTCCTTCGCCTGTTGGAGATAAGCGATCACCTCCGGATGCGAACGGATCACGTCCGCGACATCCAGAAGCGCCAGCCCCATTTCCGACGTGACGTTGTTCGGCGCGGACTGCGCGAGCGTGTCCGCGGGGTTCTTCTCGCCCAGCCACGCCATCATCTGCTCGTTGAGCCATGTCGCAGCGTTGATGCTGGCCATGATCGCGCCCATGTTCCGCGGATCGAACAGGTTCTGCCTCAAGAGCTGGATGTCTTCCAGGATGAAGTCCAGGAGATCCGTTCCGGATTTCGTCCGGATGTCCCGCTTCAACGCTTCAATCGATGCCTGGCGACCCGCGATCAAGTCCGCGACAATCGCCGGATCGTCCTCGATTTGCGCCTGGGAGCCCCCATACCTGGCTTGCCACGAAGCATTCGGGTCATTCGAATCTGGAGGCGATAACTCGATGAAATCCCGCTCGATGAGGGTCGTCAGCGCGTCCTTGATCAGCGGATCGGAGCGGCCCAGGAGGTTCAACAGCCCGTCCCGTCCGGCCGGCGTGGCCATCTGCTTGGTGACGTCGACGAACAACCTGCCACCCGCTGCAACCATGTGTCCCGCCCGGAACAAGGACAGCCCCAAGGGCTTCATCGGATCGGTCATCATCTGCTGATGGCCGACGGATACATAGACGTGGTTGCCTGGATCCTCCGCTTCAGGGACCGGGTACAGGGTCGTGATCGGCCGGCTCTGGACGATGTGGAAATCGTCCTCGACCAGGCACCATTCGATGTCCTGGGGCTGACCGAAATGCCCTTCGATCTGCCGGCCCAGGCGCGCGAGCCGCACGATCTGCTCGTCCGTCAGCACTGGCCGGTCCTGCCGGATCGCCTTCTCGATCGCCTTTTCGATGACTTGGCCGTCCCGCACCTTGTAGCCATCGGCGTTCACCAGGCCGGAGACCAGCGCCTCGCCCAGGCCGAAGACAGCCTCGATCGATGCCACCTTCCGGTTCCCTGTGACGGGATCGGCCGTGAACAAGATGCCCGCCGCCTGCGGGAAGAGCATCTTCTGCACCACCACCGCCATGTGGACCTTGCGATGGTCGAATCCATGTTGGAGGCGGTAGGTGACCGACCGTTCGGTGAAGAGCGAGGCCCAGCACCGGCTGATGTGCTTCAGGATCGCCGGCTTGCCGATGACGTTCAGATAGCTATCCTGCTGGCCCGCGAAGGAAGCCCCCGGCAAATCCTCCGCCGTCGCGCTGGACCGCACGGCGTAGGCCTCTTGCTCCCCGAGCCTGGCGAGGAAACGGGTGATCGCTTCCTGGATGTCTTCAGGGATAGCGACCCCTTCGATGACCCCGCGGATCGCCGCGGCAAGCTCCCGGATCGCCTCGCGATCTTCCGCCTTCAGCAGCGCCAGCCGATCGAGCAAGTCGCCGATCGACGGTGCTGCGCCCAGGACCCGTTGGAAGGCTTCGGTCGAGACGCAAAAGCCATCCGGCACGCGAATCCCTTCGAGCCTGGAAAGCTCCCCCAGATTCGCGCCTTTCCCCCCGACCACTCCGATGTCGGTTCGGTCGATCTCCTGAAAGCCAAGCACATATGCACGCATCCGTTCACCTCCTTTGCTGACGGCCGGGACTATGCGGCATGGCCCGGGGATTGCCGCAAGCCCCCGTGGCTGGCATAATGTAGAAGTGGGGAGGGGTGGTAGTTGCGAGACCTCATTCCGTCCACCCGCAAACGGCGGCCAAACCCTTCCAGGCCGCCCCCCCAGATCCCGCTGAAACGACACGACACTGTGACGAGCCCGGCCCGATCCGGTAGACGAAACCATCGGTGATCAACCGCAAGACATCCGGTGCTAATCGGACCCCCTCGGGATCGAATGCGCAAGAGATCCTGATGACATCTTCCGGGACCGTCCAGATCGCGCCCACCGCCGTCACGCGGATGCCGGAAGCAATTCCCGGTTGTGCGTGGCACGCTCGACGGCAACCGGGACGATGTCGGTCTATGCCACGGTGACCGGGTCTACGTAGGCGTCCGGGAGACGCGGTTAGATCGCCCGTCACTCCATGGCGGCGATAACCTCTAGAATGCGAAGCGCAGCTCGGCGCGGAGCGAGTCGCCGTTGATGGGTAGCGTTCCAGCCTGGCGGGCGGCCGGGCGGGCGGCTTTGAGATCGAGGGCTTCGAGGCCGGCTCGCCAATGCTCGCCAAGTCGAGCGATCAAAGCGAAGGTCCAGGCGTGGCCATTCTCGCGGTTGTCGTCGAGCGGGGTGGAGTCGCGGTCCCGGACCCGGAAGTCGTCGTATCGCGCCGTGGCTCGCAGCACTCTCCACTCCCGGGTGACCATCAGATAGTAAGTGTTGAAAGCAATGTCAACCCTCGCGGCCGATCGGCCGCCGGGCGGCGCGAAGCCCATGAGAGAGGTCCCGCTCCCCCATTCGCCCAGGAGACGCAGGCCGGCCGGCAGCTCGGTCTCCATCGAAAGGCAGTAAAAATCCGTGTCCCAGGCGTACTCCGTTCCGTGGAGGCCCCGGTCTCCCTGATTGAGAAACGCGGAGACTTGGGCCATCGCGCGATCCCCCGGGGCGGTCCAGATAGCTCTCCCGGCGTAGCCGGGCCGGCCGTCGAGGTCGGAGCCGGAGACTCGCGTTCCTTCCCGGCTCTGGCCGGCGAACAGCTCGGCGCGCCCCGCGAACGGCGGCAGCGGCATGAAACGGCCCGTGGGCGTGGGCCGGTCGTTGAAGGAGAAACCGCGCCAGGCGAGAAGAGCGCCCGCGGCGTCGTTGCCGCCGAAGACGGTACCGGCGAGTTGGAGTCGGTGCTCATTCGGGAAGGTGTGACCCCAGCCGATGTCGACGCCGATCGGGCGGATCTCCTCGGCAATCCAACTGTTCAGCGCCGACAGAGTGAGCGTGTAGGGGGAGGTCCAGAGCGTACCGACGTTTTCGCGGGAGGTGGGCAGAAAGAACTGGCCGGCGCGGAGAGTCCACTGGTGGCCGGACTCGGTTTCGAAGTGCCGCTCAGCGAAGGCTTCGAGCAGCCCGGAGCCGGCCGAAAGTCCTTCGTTGGCTGCATCCTTCCGGGCGACGCCGTGGACGAAAATCTCCCAGCCGAAGGCCGGCTCCCAGTCGACAGCGAGCCGGGCCTCCGAGACCACGGCACCGGCGCTGTCCTCGTCTCGCCGTCCGCCGTCGAGAAGTTTGCCGAAGCCTCCGGCGAGATACGAGGGCGCGGTATCGATCGAGCCGGCGGACGAGCGCACGAGCCCGATCAGGAGCGGCGGCTCGGCTCCGAGAGCCGGCACCGCGGCCCCGGCCAGACCCGACAGGCAGACGAGAAGGATGCGCATGGAGGCCATCGCAGATCTTACGCTCGGCGACGGCCCACCGGATTGCGGTTCGGTACAGCGCCCGGGCTCTTCAGGAGTAAGCCTCTTCACTCCCTGCCGACGATCGCGCGAATCTCCTCGTCTTTCCCGGCGAGCTGCCAGCGGATCAGGGAAACCGGGATGATGCCGGCGGAGTAGACCTCCTCGAACCAGCGCTTCAGGGTGAAGGCATCGCCGAGCTGATGGGCTCGCTCGCGCATCAGGTCTTCGAGCTGGACCTTGCCGGTGATGTAGCTCGTGCCGTAGCCGGGCTGGCGCAGGTAGAGCTGCTGCTCGAAGCCGAGGAGGTCGAGGTCGGGGCGCATCCAGCCGCGTGGGGTCCATTCGGCCTGGAAGGCCTTGGCCTGCGCGAGATCGAATTCGTTGGCCTGGAGGTAGAGCGAGGCGAGACCGCGGGCGGCGCGCTGGGCGAGCATGATCCAGACGATCTCCCGCGCCCGCGGCTCGTCGTCGAAGAGGCCGGCGTGGAGCATGAGCTCTTCCATGGCCGTGGCCATACCCTCGGAGCGGGCGGCCCAGATGTTGTAGAGGAGCGGACCGCGCCGGACGGCGCTCGGAGGCGGCTCGTCGCGCAGGCGCGCCAGGTCCCACCAGTGCGAGGAGTGGGTATAGAGGGTGAGCGGCTCGTAGTGCGTGGCGATGGCGAAGAAGTTGCGCTGCTCGATCGGCACGAACGAGCCCCGGTGCTCGCGCTGCTCGGCGTCCATCGTAGGCCGCATCGGATAGAGATTGCGCTCGCCGAGGAAGGCGACGAATTTGCGGATCGCCCGGTCGGCACGGCGCTGGTACTCGGCGTCGTCCTGGGCCGCGGTCATCTGGGGCAAGCCGCGGTTCCGCTCCTCTTCGAGCTTGAGCGACGCGTGCGCTCGCGCCAGCTCGCGCCGGAGGATCGCCACCTCGTCGTCCCACGTCAGGGGCGAGAGATGCACGTGCTGCTGTGACCAGGTGTAATTCTCCTTGCCGAGACCCGAGGGGCCGGTCTTCGACGGCGCCTTTTCGTCCAGCCAGGCGACGAAGGACGCGGTCGCCTTGCGGGCCTCCGCGACCGCCTCGCGGAGCTCTTTGCCGCTGGAAGCGACCTTCGTCTCGAGATCGGTCAGGTCGGCGACCTGTCCGCGCATGGTGCCGATGCCGGTCGTCCAGAGGTCGTGCGCGTTGCCGGTCAGATTCTCGCACGCCTGGGCGAGGAAGGCGGGAATCGGGCGCAGCTCGCCCGCCAGCCGCGCTTCGTCTGATTTCGATAGCGGAAAGGAGTACGTCCAGATCTCGACCAGTCCGTGCGCGTTCGGTCCCTCGTGCGCCGGCGTGTCGCTCTGCTCCGTACGGACCGTGGAGTAGAAGGCGGGATCGCGGACCCAGGGCTGGAGGACGCGCAGATTGAAATCGAATCCGTTCATCTCGGCGCGCAGGAGCGCGAGGTCGATCCGCTCGGGGGTCGACACGGTGCTCGCCGCGAGCGCCGCCAGCCGGTCGCGCAACCGCGCCAGCTCCGTCCGCCGCCGTTCGAACGTCGAGGCCCGGTAGTCCGGCGCGCCCTGGTGAGAGGGCGGCGTCTCGAAAGCGCGCCAGTCCGCGAACAGTGCCTCGACAGGTGGTGCGGCCGATGCGCCCGAAGCAAAGGATGCGAAAGACAACGCGAAAGCCACCGCCATCAGGAGACCGCCCCGAGGGGCCCATCTCCGCGTCCCAATCCCTGCGCTCATCTCGGACCTCCTGAGAATGACGGTGAAGCCCGGGGCGCGTGCCCCGGGCCGGGCGAGGCCTTTCAGGTGCTCAAGCCAGCAGGCTGTTGTCTGCCAGGGGCGAGAGCGGTGAGAAGTCGCGGCTCACCAGGAACTCAGGCCGTTGCTGCTCCGGGAACCGCGGCAGGTTCTCCACGCTGTTGTAGGTCACCAGCACCAGCTTGCGGTCGTAGGGCGACAGGTTGGGCACCGAGCCGTGCACCAGGTTCGGATGGAACAAGAGAACCGAGCCGGCCGGTCCCTTGGGGGCCACCATCCCGGTGCGGTTCACCAGCCGGGCGAGGGTGTCCTTGTCGATCGAGTACTTGAGATCGGCCGTCAGGTTGGCGATCCAGTCCGGGCTATCCTCGTAGCCATCCGGGACTCCGCCGACCCGGGGAGGATTGAGCACCCCTTCCCGGTGTGAGCCGGGGACGAACATCAGAGGGCCGTTGAACTCGGTGACCTCGTCCAGGAACACGGTCATGGTGACCAGGCGGGGGTCCTGCACACCGTCCTCCCGCTGCCAGAAGATGAAGTCCTGGTGCCACTCCCAAACGTCTCCCAGGAAGGCGATCTTGGCGTTGATCTTGAACTGATAGACGTATACCTGCGAGCCGAGGATCTGCTGCGCCGGCTCGACCAGCCGGGGGTGGCTGGCCAAGCGGCGGAACACCTCGTTCGTGCTATGAGAGCCGTAGACCGAGCGCACCACCTGCGACCCCTTCTCGATCACCCGCCGCGGCGAGTCCTCGGCGAACAGCCCGGGAAGCTCGGCGCGCAGGACTTCCACCTCGGCCGGCGAGAAACAGCCGGGCAACAAGAGATATCCGGACTCTTCGTAGGTCTGCAATTGTTCCTGAGTCAGTTTCATGACCTGCTTCTCCGTCTGCCTTATGCGGTCGACGCCGACCCCGGCTCCACGTCGCCCAGCGGTTCGAGGTAGCCGGTGCCCTTCAGGGTACCGAGGTCGATGGTGCCATGGAAACGGACCTTCGTGTAGTCCAGCACCAGTTGGCCGACGATCTTCACACTGCCGGTCCCCTTCTCGAAGTCGGCTCCGGTCATATCGCTCCGCTCGCGGTCGAGCGGGATGGTCAGCTCGGTGCCGCCCCGCGTGTTGGGGAACTTCGCGTGCACATATCCGCGGTCGATGGCCGCCTTGAGAGCCGGCACAGTGGTCTCCGGCCGCAGACTCGCCACGATCTCCTGCTCCTGGGTCAAACGCTGAACGAGCTCATTCATCAGCAACTCCTCCTGAATAAAGGCAGCCTCACAGGCTGGGCATAGGGTAACACCTACCGTCTCATCGCTGTCTCTCCTCCGGGACGGCTGGAAGGAAGCCGCTCGACCGCAGGTGCGCGAACCAGGCCGGCAACAGGCTCTCGACCGGCGGGCAGACGACCGGTGTGCCGGTGAGCCCCTCGCGAGTGTTGCGGCCGTCGAACCGCGAGCGCCCCTGGAGAGGATCGGTGTCTCCACCGCCGGCCGGCATCTCGCCGCCGCCGGCCGCGAACAGCGGCCAGAACGGGCTCAGCGCATTGTCTTGAGCGCCACTGCCGCGGACCGCCGCCAACAGCTCCGCGATCCAGTCCGCCAGAGGCAGCTCGCGCAGCGGATAGCCGAGCGAGCGGGCATACGAAAAGACCGCGGACCAGGAGACGGGGTTGGGATTGAACAGATGGAACGCCCGGCCGCGGCTCGCGGGACGCCGGGAGAGCGTGACCAGCGCCCGGCTGACGAAATCGACCGGAGCGGGATCGAACACGGCATCGATCGCCGGGTAGGCGCCGAGCTGGATGCACCCCTTGAGATAGCTCCAGATGAGATCCTTCGGATTGCCCGCGCCGTTCGTGCTGTCGCCGCCGATCGCGCCCGGCCGGTAGAGGGTGACGTCGAGACCGCGCTTGCGCGCCAGCCCGAGGATCTTCTCGGCCACCCACTTGCTCTGTCCGTAGCCGCCGAACAGCCCATCGGTCGAATCGAGCGCGGCGTCTTCCATCCCCAGGCCGTCCGCGGCGAACGAGCCGGGCGCGAAGACGGCGATCGTGGAGACGAAATGGATCGGCTTCGCCGGTCCGAGCGCCGCGAAGCGGATCGCCTCCTGCGTGCCCTGGACGTTGACCGGCGCGAGCGCGGAATAGGGGTAGGTGAAATTCACCCAGGCGCCGCAGTGGTAGACCGCGCCGGTGCGCTCCGCGAGGCCGCGGAAGTCCGCGTCGCTCATCCCCCACCGCGGTTTTCCGAGATCGCCGGGAACACCGACGATCCTCGCAGCCAGGCCGTCCTCCCACAGGCCATAGCCCTCCAGGTTGCCGCGCACCCGCGCCAGCGCCTCGGCCGTGGAGGCGCCGCGGGCCAGGCAGTAGACGGAGGCACGGGTCTCGCGCAGGAGATCGCGCAGCAGGAAGGCGCCGAGGAAGCCCGTCGCGCCGGTGAGCAGAACCGCCTCCGGATCGTTCGCCCAGGCCATCGCGCGCTCGGCCGAAGGGAGGATCGCCGGATCGAGCACCACCTCCCGGCGCAGATCGACTGCGGACGTCTCCGGAGCTTCGCCAGCCCGCAGCCTGTCCGCCGCCGCCGCGATCTCGGCCACGGTGGGCCGTTCGAGCAGCAGGCCGAGGGGAAGCTCGACGCCGAGCGCCTCCTCCAGGCGGAGCGCGATCTGCGAGGCGAGCAGGGAGTGGCCGCCGAGATGAAAGAAGCTGTCGTGGACACCGACCGTCTCGAGACGCAAAGCGGTACGCCAGATGGCGGCGATCGTCTCCTCGGTGGCGGTCTGCGGCGCGCTGTAGGGGGTGGGCAGGGCCGGGCGCGGGTGCCTCACCCCCGTCCCCTCTCCCATCGCCCCCCCTGCCGCCGGGAGAGGGGCGCCGCCTCCCAACTCTTGCGGCGGGGCCTGGCCGACTCGTCCAACGATGTAGGGCTGCCTTTCGAAGGGATACGTTGGCAGCCGCACCTTCCGCCGCGGCGCACCTCCATGGAGGCGCGGCCAGCTCACCTCGACGCCGGCGGTCCACAGACGGCCGAGCGCGGTGAGGAAGAAGAGCGAGTCGTCCTGCCGCTCGTAGGCGGGGCGAAGCGACGGCAGGGCGAGGCTCGTCGCAGTCCGCCGTTCCTGCTGCAAGGCCAACGTCGTCAGCCCATGTCCGGGACCGGCCTCCAGAAGGATCAGCTCCGGGTCCTGCCACAGCGTTTCGATCCCCGCCGCAAAGCGCACCGTCTGGCGGAGATGGCGCACCCAGTGCCCCGGCGAGGTGGCTTCGGCCGGAGTCGCCCAAGTGCCGGTGACGCCGGTGACGTAGGGCAGCTTCGGAGGACGGAGCGCCACCTCCCCCATCAACCGCGCGAAGGGCTCCAGGATCGGTTCCATGAGGGCGGAATGAAGCGCCTGCGCCACCGGCAGCCGCCGGCTCGCCACGCCCCGGACGCGCAAACGGCCTTCCAGATCTGCCACCGCATCAGGGGAGCCGGAGACGACGGAGACGCCTGGCGCATTGACGGCGGCGAGCGAGAGCTCCGCTCCGAGCTCGGCGGTCAATTCGTCCTCAGACCATGGAACGGCCAGCATCGCTCCCGCGGGAAGCGATTCGAGCAGGCGCGCGCGCTCCACCACGACCCGCAGCGCATCCTCCAGCGAGAACACCCCGGCCAGACAGGCTGCCGTGTATTCGCCCAGGCTGTAGCCGAAGAACGCCTGCGGACGGACGCCAAGCGACTCCCAGAGCTTCGCGAGCGCGTACTCGATCGCGAAGACCGCGGGCTGGAGGATCGATGCCCGATCCAGGGGAGACGCGGCAGATTCCTGAGCCCGGCCGACCATGCGGCGGAGATCCGTCTCCCCCGCTTCGCTCTCCGGCGGAACCGCGAGGAGAGCGTCCCGAAGATCCTCGCCGAGCATCGGACGCAGGAGATCCGCGCAGCGATCGACCGCCTTGCGGAAGATCGGCTCTGCTTTGTAGAGCCCGGCGCCCATGCCTGGATAGTGGTCGCCGACGCCCGGCAGCAGAAACGCCACCCGCCGCTCCGTTCCGGCCACGCCTTCCACGATCCGCCGCGGATCGCTCCCCGCCAGCACGGCGATCGCGTCCTCCCGATCCCGGCACGCGACGGCGAGCCGGTGCGAGAACGCCTTCCGGCCCATCTGAAGGGTAAAAGCCACATCGGCGAGATCCTGCTCCGGCTGACCGGAGAGATGCGCTGCCAGACGCGTGCGCATCGCCGCCAGAGCGGTGGGCGTCGAGGCGGAAAGGACGAGCAGAGAGTCCGTGGAGGCGGCGGGAGGAGAAGCAGGCTCGGGCGCTTCTTCAAGAATCACATGCGCGTTCGTCCCGCCGATCCCGAACGAGCTGACGCCCGCCCGGCGCGGCCCGTTCGGGCTGTTCCAGGGCCGCAGCGTGGCGTTGACGTAGAACGGACCGTCACCGATCTCCAGATCCGGCCCCGGCGCTTCGAAATGCAGCGACGGCGGCAGAAGGCGGTGCTCCAGGGCGAGGATCGTCTTGATCAGCCCTCCCACTCCCGCCGCGGCGTCGGGATGGCCGATGTTCGTCTTCAGCGAGCCCACGGCGCAGAAGGCACGGCCCGCGGCTCCCTCGAAGGCGCGGTTCAAGGCCCGCATCTCCACCGAATCGCCGAGCGCCGTGCCGCTGCCGTGCGCCTCGATATAAGTGACCGACCCGGCTTCGACGCCCGCGACCGACTGCGCCTCGGCGATCACCTGAGCCTGGCCCTGCACGCTGGGCGCCGTGAAGCCGGCCTTCAGGAATCCGTCGTTGTTGATCGCCGAGCCCTTGATCACGGCGCGAATGGCGTCGCCGTCCGCCAGGGCATCGTCCAGTCGCTTGAGGACGACCACGCCGGCGCCTTCGCCGCCGACCGTGCCGGTGCCCTGGGCGTCGAACGCGCGGCAGTGGCCGTCGGCGGACATGATGCCGCCCTTCTGGAAGAGATAGCCGATGCGCTGCGGAAAGCTCACCGAGACGCCGCCGGCCAGCGCCACGTCGCACTCGCGGTTGAGCAGGCTCTGGCAGGCGAGATGGACCGCCACCAGCGACGTCGAGCAGGCGGTGGCCACGTTCACGCTCGGCCCGCGCAGATTGAGCCGGTAGGAGACCGCGGTCGCCAGGAAGTCGCGGTCGTTGGCGACGCGCAGCTCCAGAGCGCTCACCGTGGCCACGGCCGGATTGAACAGCAAGCGCGAGAGCAGATAGCTGCTCATGCTGGAGCCGGCGAAGACGCCGACCGCGCCGTCCATCCGGGCGGGATCGCAGGCGGCGTCCTCCAACGCTTCCCAGGCGCATTCGAGGAACAGCCGCTGCTGCGGATCGGTGATCTCGGCCTCGCGCGGGCTGAGATTGAAAAACGGCGCGTCAAACTGCTCCGCACCGTCCACGATCCCCTTCGCCGGCACATAGTCCGGATGCTCACGGAGAGCCGGATCGACCCCTTCGGCCGCCAGCTCCTCGGGAGAAAAGCGGGTGATCGATTCGATCCCGTCGCGCAGGTTCTCCCAGAACTGATCGACGTCCGCCGCGCCGGGGAAGCGGCCGGCCATGCCGATCACGGCGATGTCGTAGAGGCTCCCCTCTTCGCTCTCACTCTTCATCGAACACGTCCTCATCCAGGGCCACGTCCTGGGACACGGTTCGCTTCGGCGGCGCCTGGCGCCGTTGCCGGATCGAATCGCGGCGCGCGGCGGCGCGGCTCCGGCTCCCCTCCAGAAGCGACGCGTCGCCATCGCGGGCGGCAAGCCAGGCAGCGAGCGCGGCGACCGTGGGGTGCTCGAAGAGCTCCAGCACGGAAACCGGCCGGCGCAGCTCCTCCTGCAAACGGCTGGCGGCGCGGACGGCGAGCAGCGAGTGGCCGCCGATCTCAAAGAAGTTGTCGTGCACGCCGACCGCCGCACGTTCCAGAACTTCGCTCCACACCGCGGCGACGACCGTTTCGAGCTCGTTGCGCGGCGGCACCAGCGCCGCGTTGTCCGCCGATCCTCCGGCCTCCGGATCGGGCAGCGCGCGGCGGTCGACTTTACCGTTCGGAGAGAGCGGCAGCCGCTCCAGGGAGATGAACAGTGCCGGAATCATGGGATCGGGCAGACGCTTCTTGAGGAAGGCCCGCAGGTCGCCGATCTCTTCGCGTGGGACAAAATAAGCGATCAGCCGCTTCCCCAGACCGCCGCTCTCGCGCGCCACCACGACCGCCTCGCGCACCGCCGGATGCTCGCGAAGCGCCGTCTCGACCTCCCCCAGCTCGATGCGGAAACCGCGGATCTTCACCTGCTGGTCGATCCGCCCCAGATACTCCAGCGCTCCGCCGGGGAGCCAGCGCACGCGGTCGCCGGTCCGATATAGACGGACGCCGTCTGGAGAGAACGGATCGGGGATGAACCGCTCCGCGGTCAGCTCCGGCCGGTTCAGATAGCCCCGCGCCAATCCGGCTCCGCCGAGGCACAGCTCGCCCGGCATCCCTGCCGGCAGGAGATCCAGCTCCGGACCGAGCACATACGCCCGCGTGCCCGTCACCGGCCGGCCGATCGACGGCTCCGCCGGGCTCCCCCGTTCCGCCAGGGCGAACGTCGAGTAGGTCGTGTCCTCCGACGGTCCATAGAGATTGAACACCCGCTCCACCCGGCTACTGCCGTAGGTCGCGTCGACCAGAGGCTGGCGCAACGGCTCGCCGGCCAGGTTGACCGTGCGCACCGACGCCGGCATGCCCATCGCCCGCGCCAGCTCCGCCGCCACCGAGGGGACCGTGTTGATCAGCGTCGGCTGAAGCTCCGCCGGCAGGCCGAGGAGCTGAAGGCCGTCGCGGAGCAGGATCACCCGGCCGCCGCAGGAGAGCGGAGCGAAGATCTCGAAGACCGAAAGATCGAAACCGATCGAGGTCGTGGCGACCACGGCCGTGAGGTCCTCCGGGGAGAAGATCTCGCGCGCCCAGCGCAGGAACGCCACGGCGTTGCCATGAGTGATGCCGACGCCTTTCGGACGACCGGTCGAGCCGGAGGTGTAGATGACGTAGGCGAGGTTTGTGGACGCCGGGCGGAAGGCGCCCTCACCCCCGGCCCCTCTCCCGGCTCCCCCCGCCCTTTCCCCGGGAGAGGGGAGAAAAACTAAGACGGGCTTGTCTTGGACTGAAGCTCCCACAACGTCATCCTGCGGGGAGCCCTGGCCACCCAAAGGATCTGGGCGGAGGAAGGTTTCCGCCCTCCCAGATCCTTCCAACTCGCGGAGCTCGCCCTCAGGATGACCGTTGGTGCCTTCTGTTGCTTGTCTCCCCTCTCCCGGGGATGGGGCGGGGGGAGCCGGGAGAGGGGCCGGGGGTGAGGGCGCTTTCCGCGCCGCCGCATCCACCAGCACCACCGGCGCCTGGGTATCCGCCAGCATGAATGCCCGGCGCTCCTCGGGGTAGGTCGGATCGAGCGGCACGTAGGCCCCTCCGGCCTTGAGGATCGCCAGCAGCCCGACGATCATCTCGACGTTCCGTTCCATCAGGACGCCCACCGGCACCTCGGGACCGACGCCGAGCGTGCGCAGATGGCGGGCCAGCGCCGTGGAGCGCTCGGCGAGATCTCCATAGGTGATCCCGCCGCCTCCGGGCACGACGACCGCGATCCGTTCCGGCGTCCGCCTCGCCTGTTGGGTGAACAGATCGTGGAGACAGTCGTCCGATCCTTCGATGTCCTGCTCCGCTCCGCTCCATTCGGCGAGGAGTTGGTGAGACTCCGCGGCGCCGAGCATCGGCAGATCGGTGATGCGCGCCTCCGGCTGCTCGACGGCCCCCTGGAGCAAGCCCAAAAGATGACCCAGCAGGCGATCGATTGTCGAACCGTCAAAGAGATCGGTATTGTGCTCGGCGGAGAGCAGCCATCGGCCGTCCAACTCCCCCACCGACAGGGTCAGCTCGAAGCGTGCCGTGCCGGTGACCATCTCCAGCGTGGAGAGGACGAGGCCGGGCAGCTCCAGAGCAGGGAGCGGCGCGTTCTGCAGGATGAGCATCACCTGGAAGAGCGGCGACCGGCTGAGGTCGCGCTGTGGCCGCAGTTCCTCGACGAGCTTCTCGAACGGCAGATCCTGGTGCGCCTGCGCATCGAGGACGGAGGCGGTGGTCCGCGCGAGGAGAGCGCGGAAGCTTCCTCCGGGGCGGAGGCGGAGCGCCATTGTGTTGACGAAAAACCCGATCAGATCCTCGATCTCCCGCCGGTTGCGGTTCGCGGTGGGAGTGCCGACGACGAGATCGTCCTGGCCGCTCAGCCGGTGGAGCACGGCACCAAAGGCGGCGAGCAGGGTCATGAAGAGCGTCGCGCCGGAGCGGCGGCTCAGGGTCTGGAGGCTCGCGGCTAGACGGGCGGGCAGGACCTGCTGGCGCATGGCACCGCGGAAGCTCTGGATCGCCGGGTGCGGCCGATCGTAGGGCAGCTCGACGGTCGGCGGCGCGCCGGTGAGATGGCCGCGCCAGTAGGCGAGCAGCCTCTCCAGTGCTTCGCCCTGGAGCCAGTGCCGCTGCCAGGCGGCGAAATCCGGATACTGCACGGGAAGGTCCGGCAGCGGCGACGCCAGGCCGCCGTCGAACGCGCCGTCGAACGCGGCATAGAGCGCCGCCACCTCGCGCAGCAGAACGCCGATCGACCAGCCGTCCGAGACGATATGGTGCATGGTGAGAAGGAGGACGTGCTCCTCGGGCGCAATGTCGGAGGCAATGCGCAGCAGCAGCGTGCGCAGCAGAGGCTCCGAAGCCAGGCGGAACGGGCGCCGCGCCTCGGCGGCGGCGAGCGCGTGGACCGCGGAGTCGCGCACCGCGGCGGGCAGGCCGCCGAGATCGATCCACGGCAGCGCCGGGGCATAGGGAGGCTCGACGCGCTGCACCGGCACACCGGCCGCGTCCGGGAAGCTGGTGCGGAGCGCCTCGTGCCGCCGCACGATCTCCGCGAAGCAGCGGGCGAGAACCTCGGGGCGCAGCCGGCCGCGCAGGCGGACCGCCGCGGGCAGGTTGTAGAACGGGCTCTCCGGCTGCAAGCGGTCGAGGAACCAGAGCCGTTGCTGCGCGAAGGAGAGCGGGAGATCGCCGCCGCTCCGCGGCACCGGCACCACCTCCGGCGGCACGCCGGCGCCGGTCAGCCGCTCGCGCTCGATGACCGCCGCGAGAGCCGCGACGGTGGGCTCTTCGAAAACCAAGCGCAGCGGGATTTCCACCCCGAATGCCTCGCGCACCCGCGACACGACACGGGTGGCCATGAGCGAATGGCCACCGAGCGCGAAGAAGTCGTCGTACACGCCGACCCGTTCGATCTCCAGCACCTCGGACCAGATCCCCGCCAGCAGCTCCTCGGCCTGGGATCGCGGGGCTCCGCCCTCAGCGCCCGAGCCTTCCCAGACCGGCTCGGGCAGCCGCCGCCGGTCCACCTTGCCGTTCGCCGTCAGCGGCAGCGCCGCGACGGAGACGAACGCCGACGGCAGCATGGCCTCGGGCAGCGTCTCTTTCAGTGCGGCGCGGAGCGCGGCGGCGGAGAGATCGGAGGATTCGTCCCGCGGCACCAGGTAGGCCACCAGGCGCTTCTCCCCCACCGCGCTGCGGATGTCCACTGCGGCCTCGCGCACGCCGGGGCAGGCCATCAACGCCGCCTCGACCTCACCCGGCTCGACGCGGAAACCGCGGATCTTCACCTGGCGGTCTATGCGGCCCAGGAACTCGATCTCGCCGCCGGCCAACCGCCGCCCCAGGTCGCCGGTCCGGTACAGGCGCGCGCCGTCGCCGAACGGATGCGGGACGAATCGCTCCGCGGTCAGCTCCGGCCGGCCGAGATAGCCGCGCGCGACTCCTTCACCGCCGAGAGCCAGCTCGCCGGGAGAGCCCAGCGGCACCAGCTCCCAGCTCGCATCCAGCAGGTGGATCTCGGTGTTGGCGAGCGGCCGGCCGATGGGGACGGGCAGCCCGGGCCGCACGGCGCGCACGCGATGGGTGCTCGTGCCGGTGGTGTTCTCCGTCGGGCCGTAGCCGTTGAAGAGCAGGGTCCCCGGCAGCTCGCGGAGCGCCTTCTCCACGTGCGGCGCCGAGAGCACATCGCCGCCGGCGAGCAGCCGGCGCACGCCGCGCAGGCGGCCGAGCGGGCCGTCCACCATCTGCTGGAACAGTCCAGCGGTAAGCCAGAGCGTGCTCACGCCGTGGCGCTCCACAGCCGCGGCCAGCTCTTCGAGCGACGGCACGTGCGGCGGCAGCACCGCGGTCCGCCCGCCGTTGAGCAGCGGCCCCCAGATCTCGAACGTGGTGCCGTCGAAGGAGATCGGTGCGGATTGCAGGAAGACCTCGTCCGGCGTCGCTTCGATGAGCCGCGTGCCGCGGACGAAGCGCACCACGTTGCCATGGGTGACGCCCACCCGCTTCGGCCGGCCGGTCGAGCCCGAGGTGTACATCACATAGGCGAGATTGGCGGGCACCGTGCTGGATACCGGCGGTGTCTCCGGAGCGCCGGAAATGACCGCGGCGTCGCGGTCGAGACAGAGAACGTGGAGGCCGAGCGGCAACAGCTCCAAGAGCGGCTCGCGGGTGAGGACGATCTCCACGCCAGCATCGGCCGCCATCCAGGCCAGCCGTTCGCGCGGCATCTCGGGCGCCAGCGGCACGTAGGCGCCGCCCACCTTGAGGATCGCAAGGGTGGCCACGATCATGTCGAGCGAGCGTTCGATGCAGAGCCCCACCGGAGACTCGGCGCCGGCGCCGAGGGCGCGCAGCCGGTGCGCCACCTGGTTGGCGCGGCGGTCGAGATCGCCATAGGTGAGCATCGCCTCGCCGGTCTCTGCCGCGATCCGGCCCGGGGCACGCCGCACCTGTTCGGCGAAGATCTCGTGGATGCACGAGTCGCGCGGGATCTCCGAAGCCGTGTCGTTCCACTCCACCGCCATCTGATGGCGCTCCCCCTCGCCGAGGAGAGCGAGAGTGCCGACCGCCTGCTGCGGAGCCGCCACGGCTTCCCCGAGCAGCGCGATGTAGCCCGCCGCCCATCGCGCCACCGTCGTGCGGTCGAAGAGACCCGCGTCGTATTGCAGCGCGAGGGTCACACCGTCCGCTGAGTCGAACAACATCGCCGTCAGCTCGAACGCCGCGGCCTCCACAGCGCTCCGTGCCGGTTCGATCTCCAAACCGCCCAGACCGGCCGGCATCTCCGGCGCATTGAATTGACCGAACATCACCTCGAACAGAGGGTTCTGCCCGGGCCGGCGGCCGGGGTCCACCTCCTCAATGAGCTTCTCGAACGGCAGGTCCTGGTGCGCGTAGGCGCCGAGAGCCGTCTCGCGTGCCTGCTCCAGAAGATCGGCGAACGAAAGGCCACCCGCAACGCGCAACCGCAACGCCAGCGTGTTGACGAAAAATCCGATCAGACCCTCGGTCTCCCGCAGCGTCCGGTTGGCGATCGGCGAGCCGACGACGAGATCGGATTCGCCGGTCACCCCCGTCACCCGATGAAGCAACGCCGCGAAACCCGCCAGCAAGACGATGAAGCGCGTGCTCTCGCGCCGCCGCGCCTCTTCCGTCAGGGCGGCGGCGAGAGCAGAGGGTAGTCGCATCTCAAAACGGCCGGCGCGCGGGGATCGCGCCAGCTCGCGCGGCCGGTCCGCGGGCAGCTCCAGCACCGGCGGATCGCCCGCCAGACGTTCGCGCCAGTAGGCCAGTTGTGCCTCCAACGCCTCGCCGCGCAACCAGGCATGCTGCCAGACGGCAAAATCCGAGTACTGCACCGGCAAGGCTTGTAGCGGAGACGGGAGACCGGCCAGGAACGCCGGATAGAGCGCCGCCAGCTCCCGGGTCAGCACACCGACGGACCAGCCGTCGAACGCCACGTGGTGGATCGTGAGCAGGAGTAGATGCTCCGCGTCTCCGGTGTGCACGAGGAGACCGCGGATCAAGGGCGGACGGGAGAGATCGAACGGTTGGAGAGCGTGATCTCGGGCGATGTTTTCGACGGCGCGCACCGCTGGGACCTCACCCCCGTCCCCTCTCCCATCGCCCCCCCAACCGCCGGGAGAGGGGCGCCCCCTCCCAGCTCTTGCGGCCAGATCTGCCTCGTTCTTCCCCCCTCTCCCGGTGGAAGGGGGGGCGATGGGAGAGGGGGGCCAGGGGGGTGAGGTCTCAACGGTGCGGCTGTCCATCCGCGCATCCACCCGCGGCAACCGGACCGTGATCCCGGACACGACGGCCTGCACAGGCGCGCCATCCACCTCCACCAGACTCGTCCGCAGTACCTCATGCCGTTGGACGACCTCCGCGAGAGCCCGCTCCAACGCGTCAGCATCGAGCGGCCCACGCAGCCACAACCCCATCGGCATGTTGTAGGCCGGGCTGTCCGGCTCCAGGCGTTGCAGGAACCAGAGCCGGCTCTGCGCGAAGGAGAGCGGCGCGGCGCCGGCACTCGCTGGCCGACGGAGCAGCGGAGGCCGCGTCAGGCCGGCTCCCAGCAGGCTCTCCGCGCGCTCCGCAATCCCAACCACGGTCGGTGCTTCGAAGAGATCGCGCAGCGGCAGCTCGATCCCTAACGCATCGCGCAGCCGCGAGACCGCCTGCGTAGCCAGTAGCGAATGCCCGCCCCTGGCGAAGAAATCGTCGTCGAGGCCCACCCGCTCGACACCCAGGACCTCGGCGAACACGCGGGCCACCGCCTCCTCCACCGACGTTCGCGGCGCCCGTGCTGCCGCCTCAGCTTGATCCGGGCGCGGCAGGGCGCGGCGGTCGAGCTTGCCGTTCGGAGTGAGTGGCAGGGCGTCGAGCATCACGAGAGAAGCCGGCACCATGTGTTCAGGCAACCGACGGCGCAGGAATCCGATCAGATCGTCGTCGCCGCCCCACACCGCATAAGCCACCAGCTCCAGCCCGCGCGGCGTCTCCTGGACCACCACCGCGCAATCCCGCACCGCCGGGTGCTCGCGCAGCACGCCTTCGACCTCGCCGGGCTCGATCCGGAAGCCGCGGATCTTCACCTGCTCGTCGATGCGGCCGAGAAACTCGATCGGACCATCGGCCCGCTGGCGCACCAGATCGCCTGTCCGATACAGCCGGCTCCCCGGCTCGAAAGGATCGGGAACGAACCGCTCCGCCGTCAGCTCCGGCCGCCCGTGGTAGCCACGCGCCAGACCGTCGCCGCCGAGGAGCAGCTCTCCCTGCGCGCCCAACGGAACCGGCAGCAGACCGCGATCGAGCACGTAGGCGCGGGTATTGGACAGCGGGCGGCCGATCGGAATGGAATGCGTTCCTTCCGGCACACTCTCGATCTCGTGCCAGCAGGCGAACGTGGTGCTCTCCGTGGGACCGTAGCCATTCAGCAGACGCCGCAGGCGCCGCGGACCGCCGTGCTCCAGCACCCGCCCGACCCACCGCGGATCGAGCGCCTCGCCGCCGGCCAGCAGGTGGCGCACGCCACGGAACGCGTCCGGCACCTCCCGGGCCATCTGGTTGAACAGCGAGGCGGTGAGGAACATCGCGCTGATCCGCTGGCGCTCCAGCTCGGCGGCGAAGGCGCGCGGCGACAGCACCACGTCCTTGTCGAAGCCGACCAGGCAACCGCCGTGGAGAAGCGCTCCCCAGACCTCGAACGTCGCCGCGTCGAACGAGGCGTTGGCCACCTGCGCCAGCCGGTCGTCCGGACCGAGATCGACGTAGTCGGTGCCGAACAGCAGCCGCGCGACCGCCTGCTGCGTGACCGCGACCCCCTTCGGCCGTCCGGTCGAGCCGGAGGTATAGATCACATAGGCGAGCTGGCCCGGATCGATCGCGCCGATCACGAGACGTGGATCGCTCTCCGTCGTCGCTCCAGCTTCGAAACCCGGCCCGACCACCACCGCCGCTCCCACGTCCGCCAGCATCCACGCCAGCCGCTCCTCGGGATACCCGACGTCGAGCGGCACATAGGCACCGCCGGCCTTGAGGATGCCGAGCATCGCGACCACCCAGGCGGCCTACCGCTCCATGCACAGGCCGACCGGCGCGTCCGGCGTCACACCGAGCCCGAGCAGCCGGTGCGCCAGCCGGTTCGAGCGGCGGTCCAGCTCGCGGTAGGTCAGCGATCCGTCCGCGAAACGCACCGCTTCCGCGTCCGGAGATCGCCGCACCTGCGCCGCGAACAGCTCCGGCAGACTCGCCCGCGGATAGGTGGACGCGGTGTCGTTCCATTCCCAGAGCAGTTGCTGCTTCTCCCCCGGACCGAGGGTCTCGAAGCTCGACAGCGGCCGTTGCGGATCGGTGGCAGCCGCCGTCAGGAGCCGCGCGAACGCGTCCGCCAGCCGCTGCGCTGTCGTGGTGTCGAACAGGTCTCTCCGGCACTCCAGCCGGCCGCCCAACCGATCCCCCGATCGCTCCAGCGCCAGCAGAAGCTCGAACTTGGCGGTCGTGGTCTCCACCCCCAGGGCCGTGGCCTCCAAACCCGGCAGCGCCAGATCCTCCGGCGGCCGGTCGAGAGCGAGCATCACGTTGAAGAGCGGCGTGAAGCGGGGATCTCTCTCCGGCCGCAGCTCCTCCACCAGCTTCTCGAACGGCACATCCTGATGCGACCAGGCGGCCAGCGCCACCGCTCGTGTCCGGGTCAGGAGAGAGCCGAAGCTCGGATCGTTGGAGAGATCCAGACGGAGCGGCAGGGTGTTGACGAAGAAGCCGATCAATCCCTCGGTCTCGCGGCGGGTGCGGTTGGCGACCGGCGTGCCGACGACGACGTCCTCGGAGCCGGCAAAGCGCTGCAAGGTCGCCGCGAACGCCGCGAGGAGGATCATGAACAGCGTCGCTCCCTGGCGGCGGCCCAGCTCGTCGAGGGCCGGAGCGAGAGTCCCGAGATCGAGCGGCAGGCTCCGGCCTTCGACGCCGACAACCGGCGGACGCGGGCGATCGACGGGGAGATCGAGCCCCGGCGGGATGCCGGCGAGCACCTGGCGCCAATGGGCGATCTGCGTCTCCAGCGCCTCGCCGCGCAGCCATTGCCGTTGCCAGACCGCGAAGTCCGGGTATTGCACCGGGAGGTCCGGCAGGGATCTCCCTTCATACAGGGCGGCCAGCTCGCGGGCGAAGACGCCGACCGACCAGCCGTCGCTGACGATGTGGTGGAGGGTGAGGAGCAGCGCGTGCTCCTCCGCCGCCAGGCGCACCAGGCAGACGCGCAGCAGCGGTCCCCGCGCCAGATCGAACGGCCGCCGCGACTCCGCGCCGACCAGCCGCTCCAGCTCCTTCTCGCGCGCCGCCGCGGGCAGGCCGTTCAGGTCGGCGAGCGGCAGAGCACCCAAGCTTTCGTGCCCCACCACCTGCACGGGCCGGCCGTCCACCGCGGTGAACGTGGTCCGCAGCGCTTCGTGACGGTGCACGATCGCCCGCAGGCTCCTGTCCAGCGCACCGCGGTCGAGCCGGCCGGTCAGCCGCCAGGCGCCGGGGACGTTGTACAGCGGGCTGCCCGGGGACATCTGATCGAGAAACCAGAGCCGCTCCTGGGCGAACGACGCGGGAAGATCACCGGTGCGCGGAACCGGCAGGAGAGGCGCCAAATCCGGTCCGCCCTGGGTTGCCGCGATCCGTGCGGCGAGCGCCTCCACGGTCGGCGCCTCGAACAGGGCGCGGAGCGGCAGCTCGACGCCGAACACCTCCCGCACCCGCGAGACCGCCTGCGTCGCCAGCAGCGAATGGCCGCCCATCTCGAAGAAGTTGTCGCGCCCGCCGACCGGGCGGCCGAGCAGCTCCGACCAGATGCCGGCGAGCAGCTCTTCCCCGGGACCGCCGGGCGCAGCGATCTCTTCCCGCGGCGCGCCGGCCTCCGGCGCCGGCAGCCGGTCGCGGTCGACCTTGCCGTTCGGCGTCAGCGGCAGCTCCGGCAGAACGACAAACGCCGAGGGGATCATGAAGTCCGGCAGCCGGCCGCGCAGAAAGTCACGCAGCGACCCCGGCGGCACTGTCTCGTCGGCCACGGCATAGGCAACGAGCTGCCGGTCTCCCCGCCCGTCGCGCCGTACTGCGACGACCGCATCGCGGATGTCCGGATGCGCCTGGAGCGCGGCCTCGACCTCCCCCGGCTCGATGCGGAAGCCGCGGATCTTCACCTGGCGGTCGACCCGCCCGAGGAAATCGATCAATCCGTCGGCCAGGTAGCGCACCAAGTCACCGGTGCGGTAGAGCCGCGCGCCGGGCTCCTCCGCCAGGGGATCGGGAACGAAACGCTCCGCCGTGAGGTCCGGCCGCCCTGGATAGCCGCGGGCGAGCCCGTCGCCGCCAATCAACAACTCTCCCAGCGCGCCCGCGGCCACCGCTTCGAGATGCCGGCCGAGCACGCGCACCGCAGTGTTGGCGATCGGCCGGCCGATCGGAACGGTCTCCCCCAGCTCCTCCAGCCGGCGGACCGGGTGGGTCGTGGTGAAGGTCGTGCTCTCGGTCGGGCCGTAGCAGTTCGTCAGCAGAACGGAGCCGGGCTCGGCCAGCAAAAGCCTGGCATGCGCCGGCGACACCACGTCGCCGCCCGCCAGGAGCCGCCGCAGCCGCAGCACGGGCGCGTGCCGCTCGGCCATCTGGTGGAACAGGCCCGCCGTCAGGAAGGCCACCGTGATGCGGTTCTCCTCCAGGAAGGCCGCCAGCTCCTCCAGCGAAGGCGCATGCGGCGGGAACAGCTCCAGGCGGGCGCCGTGCAGCAGCGGCCCCCAGATCTCGACCGTCGAGGCGTCGAAGGAGAGCGGTGCGATCTGGAGGAAAACGTCGCTCGTCAGGAAGTCCAGATAGTCGGTCTCGCAGACGAGCCGCGCCACGTTGCGATGCGAGACCCCCACTCCCTTGGGCCGGCCCGTCGAGCCCGAGGTATAGAGCACGTAGGCCAGGCTCTCCGGGAACGATCGATCAGGCGGCGCGCCATCGGTCCAACCAGCCAGAGAGGACGCACCTTCGTCGAGACGGATCACCGGCAGATCCATGTCTGGGAGGGACGATGCGAACCGCTCCTGGACGATCAGGACGGCCACGCCTGCGTCCTCGATCAGGAACGACTTGCGCTCCTCCGGCGCCGCGCGATCGAGCGGAATGTACGCACCGCCGGCCTTGAGGATCGCGAGCAGCGCGACAATCGTCTCCAGGGAGCGTTCCATAGAGACGCCGACCCGGACGTCCGCCATCACTCCCAATCCGCGGAGCTGCCAGGCCAGACGGTCCGCGCGTTCGTTCAGCTCGCGATAGGTGAGCGTGCGGCCTGCGAAGCCCACGGCGACCGTCTCCGGCGTGAGCTTGGCCTGGGCGGCGAACAGCTCATGGATCGTCGCATCGCGCGGAAAGGGAGTCGGAGTGCCGCGCCACTCGGTCAGCACCTGGTGGCGCTGCGCTGCCGGGAGCAGCGGCAGGCGCGAGACGGCCGCGGCCGGATCGACGACGGCCCCCGCGAGGAGGGTCTCGAGCTGGGCGTGGAGCCGCAGGACGGTCGACGCGTCGAACGCTTCGCGCGACCAGGTCCACTGCCCGGCCAGACCGTCCGCGCTCTCCCAGAGCGACAGCGCGATATCGAACTTGGCCGCGCCGGTCTCCACCTCCTCGGCGCGCAGCACGGCGCCTGGCAGGTCGAGGGGGGGCAGCGGCGCGTTCTGGAGGTTGAAGACGACGCGAAAGAAGGGAGAGTGCGCCAGCGTCCGCTCCGGCGCCAGCTCTTCGACCAGCATCTCGAACGGCAGCTCCTGATAGGCGAAGGCGGCCAGGCTGACGTCCCGCACCCGCCCCATCAGCTCGCGGAAGGCGGGATCTCCGGCGAGCGGCGCGCGCAGGACGAGGGTGTTGACGAAGAAGCCGATGAGGTCGTCGATCTCCGGCCAGCGCCGGTTCGCCACCGCCGTGCCGACCGCGAAGTCGTCCTCTCCGGTCCAACGGCCGAGCAACGCCTCGAAAGCCGCCAGGAGCACCATCGCCGGCGTCGCGCTCTCCCGCCGTCCCAGCGCGGCCACCGCGGCGGTCAGCGCCGGCGCCAGCAGAAACCCATGGCTGCCGCCCCGCCGGCCCGGCCGTGCCCCGAGCGGCCGATCGGTGGGCAGCGACAGCGCCGGCAGATCGCGGAGCTGCTCGCGCCAATAGTCGAGCTGCTCCGCCAGCGCTTCGCCCCGCATCCACGCGCGCTGCCAGAGCGTGAAGTCGGCGTACTGCACTGCCGGCTCCGCGAGAGGCGACGGCTCGCCGCGCCGGAAGGCGCCATAGAGCGCCTTCAGCTCGCGGACGAAGACGCCGATCGACCAGGCGTCGGAGACGATGTGGTGCATGTTCAGCACGAGCACCGACTCGGCCTCGCCGAGCCGGAGCAGCATCGCCCGCAGTAGAGGTCCCACGGCGAGATCGAACGGCCGGCGGGCTTCTTCGGAGGCCAGTCTGGCGGATTCGGACGGGCCGGATTGGAGACCTCGGAGATCCACCACCGGCAGCCCCCACCCAGCCCCCTCCCCCGTCCCCTCCCCCGCGCGTGCCTCCGCCCCCCACCCCGAGCGGGAGAGGGGCGCCACCACCCGAGAAGAAGAGGTCGAGTCCTCGACAACGCCTGTCAGCAAGCTCCCCTCTCCCGTTCGGGGTGGATGTGCGGGGGCACGCACGGGAGAGGGGCCGGGGGAGAGGGCTCCGAGCACCTGCACCGGCTCACCCGCTTCGGCCCTGAACGTCGTCCGCAGCGCCTCATGCCGCCGCACGATCTCCGCGAGGCTCTTCTCCAGGGCGGGGAGGTCGAGCGCGCCGGTGACGTGGACGGCGAACGGCAGGTTGTAGGTGGCTTCTCCGGGGTCGAGCTGATCGAGCAGCCAGAGCCGGCGTTGCGCGAAGGAGGCCGGCACGGTTGCGGCGCCCGCGGTGGTCCGCCGCAACGGCGGCAGGACGAAGGCTTCTTCCGCCGCCTCGCCCTCCGCCTCCAGTGCACGGGCGAGAAGCTCCACCGTGGGCGCCTCGAAGAGACGCGCGACCGGCACCTCGACGCCGAGCGCCTGGCCCACCTCGTGCGCCAGGCGGATGGCGAGGAGCGAGTGGCCGCCGAGGTCGAAGAAGTCGTCCTGGACGCCGATTGTCTCCCGGCCGAGGACCTCGGCCCAGACCGCCGCGAGCCGGTGCTCGACGAAGTTCCGCGGCGCGACGAAAGGCCGGCCGCTCGCGCTGTCCGGAGCTGAGGGTGCCGGCAACGCCCGCCGGTCGACCTTGCCGTTGGGCTGGAGAGGCAGCTTTTCCAGAATCGTGATCGCCGCGGGCACCATGTACGGCGGCAGCCGATCGGCGAGGAAATCCCGCAGCGCCGCAGCGCCGGTCGTCTCTCCGGCTTCGAGGGCCGCATACGCCGCGACGCCGCGGCCACCCGGCAGATCGTCGCGGAGCGCCACGGCGGCCCGCCGCACCGCGGGGTGCTCGGCGAGCACGGCTTCGATCTCGCCCAGCTCGATGCGAAAGCCGCGCACCTTGACCTGGGTGTCGACGCGGCCCAGGAAGTCGATCTCGCCGCCGGTCAGATGGCGCGCCAGGTCGCCGGTGCGGTAGAGGCGCGCGCCGTGCCCGCCGCCCAGGCCGTCGGGCACGAAACGTTCGGCCGTCAGGCCCGGTTGCCCCAGATATCCACGCCCGACGCCGACGCCGCCGACGTACAGCTCGCCCGGCACACCGGCCGGCGCCGGGAGCAGCCGCTCGTCCAGCAGGTAGGTCTGCACGTTCGCCAACGGCCGGCCGATCGGCGCCCGGCCGTCGGCACCCGGATCGACCGCGATCGTTGCCGAGATGGTCGCCTCGGTCGGGCCGTAGGTGTTGTAGAAGCGCCGCCCCTGCCGCCACCAGGCCGCGACCTCCGGCGGGCAGGCCTCGGCGCCGACCACGAGGACCTCCAGATGCGGCAGCGCCTCCCGCGGCAGCAGGGCGAGCGACGACGGCATCATGGAGACCGCCGCGATCTCCTGTTCTTCCAGAACGGCGAGCATCTCCGCGCCCGGCAGCACCGTCTCCCGCCGCGCGATGTGCAGGCAGGCGCCGGCGCCCCAGGCCATGAAGATCTCCCACACCGCGGCGTCGAAGCTCAGCGACGCGAGCTGGAGCACCCGCTGCCCCGGCCGCAGGCGGAAGACGCCGTCCAGCGCGAGGGTGAAGTTGGCCAGGCCGCCGTGCGTGACCTCCACCCCTTTCGGACGCCCGGTCGAGCCGGAGGTGTAGATGACGTAGGCGAGATGGTCAGGATCGACGGCACAAGGCGGCAACTCCCCCTCACTCAAGCCGTCCAGCTCGTCCAGCTCGTCCAGATCATCGAGGCAGACCGTCGCGGCGCTGTGCGGCGGCAGGCGCGCGAGGACGCCCGTCTGGGTGAGCAGGAGCGGCGCGCCGCAATCCTCCAGCATGAAGGCCAGGCGCTCGGCCGGATAGTTGATGTCGAGAGGAAGGAACGCGCCGCCCGCCTTGAGCACGGCGAGGAGGGCGACGAACGTCTCCAGCGACCGTTCGAGCGCCAGGACGACCAGCACCTCGGGACCGACGCCCTGCCGCCGCAGAAATCCGGCCAGCCGGTCCGCCCGCCGGTCGAGCTCGCGATAGGTGAGCGTCTCCCCGCCGAAGCGGAGGGCCGGCGCGTCCGGCCGGCGGCGGGCCTGCTCTTCGACGATCTGGTGCGCCGCCAGAGCGGGCACCGGAGCCTCGGTGTCGTTCCACTCGGCCACGAGTTGCTGGCGCTCGGCCGCGGAGAGCAGCGCCAGCTCGTCGAGCGGCCGGCCGGGCGCGGCGGCGGCGCCGCGCAGCAGCGCTTCGAGATGATGCGCCAGCCGCCGCACGGTCGTGGCGTCGAACAGGTCGCGGCTGAATTCGAGCGTGCCCACCAGCCCACTGTCTGATTCCAGCAGCGCCTCTCCCAACGCCAAAGTCAGGTCGAAGCGGACGGCGCCGTTGTGCACCGGCAGCGGCGCGGTTTTGAGGCCCGGCAGAACGGGAGCCGTCGCCGGTTCGTCCTGGAGCACCAGGAGGACCTGAAAAAGCGGCGTGACCGCGAGGCTCCGCTCCGGTTGCAGCTCCTCGACCAGGCGCTCGAACGGCAGATCCTGATGTGCGTAGGCCGCGAGCGCCCGGGCGCGCACCCGGCCCAGCAGATCCGCGAAGGATGGGCGATCCTCCAGACTCACCCGCAGCGCCAGGAGGTTGGCGAAGAAGCCGATCAGACCCTCGGTCTCCAGCCGGTCGCGGTTGGCGACCGGCGTTCCGATCACGACCTCGCCTTGTCCGCTGCCGCGCTGGAGCAGAGCCGCGAAGCCAGCCAGCAGAACCATGAAGAGCGTCGCGCCCTCGCGCCGGCCGAGAGCCGCGAGATCGCGCCCGAGCGGCACCGCGAAGCCCACGGGCAGGGCCATGCCGCGTTCGCTCGGGCTCGCCGGCCGCGGCCGGTCGGCGGGCAGCTCCAGTACCGGCGGCGCGCCGGCCAGCTCGCGGCGCCAGAAGTCCGCCTGCTCGTCCAGACCGCCCGCGTCCGCCCACCGGCGCTGCCACACCGCGAAGTCGGCATATTGGATCGGCAGCTCCGGCAGCGGTGACGGTCGCCCCGCCGCGAACGCCGGATAGAGCACGGCCACCTCGCGCCCCAGCACCCCCAGCGACCAGCCGTCGGCGGCGATATGGTGCAGCGTCACCAGCAGCGCATGCCGCTCCGCCGCCAGCCGCACCAGGCGCAGACGCAGGAGCGGTCCCCGCGCCAGATCGAACGGCCGGCCCGCCTCCTCGGCGGCGAGCCGCGCCAGCTCGGTCTCCTGAGCCTGAGCGCTCAAGCCGCCCAGATCCACCACCGGCAAGGCGACTCCGCCAGCCGGAACGATCCGCTGGATCGCGATCCCCTCGGCCGTCATGAACACCGTGCGCAGGGCCTCGTGGCGGCGGGCGATTTCCGCGAACGCGCTCTGCAGGGCCGGCACGTCGAGCGGTCCGTCGAGGCGGAACGCACCCGGCATCACATAGGCCGAGCCGCCGCTTTTCACCCGATCGAGCTGATCGAGGAACCAGAGGCGCTGCTGGGCGAAGGAGAGAGGGAGCGGGCGATCTCTGGGGACCGGAACCAGCGGCGGAGACGGACGGACAGCACCACGCAGCGACGATTCGACGACCGCGGCGAGCCCACTCAAGGTCGGATGACGGAACACCTCGCCGAGCGCGATCTCGGCGCCGAAGACGGCCCGCAGCCGCGCCACCAGGCGCGTGGCGAGCAGCGAATGGCCGCCGAGAGCGAAGAAATCGTCTTGTGCTCCGATCCTCCCGACGATCTGAGCATCCAGAAGCTCAGACCAGATCCCGGCCAGCAGCTCTTCGACCGGAGAGGCCGGAGATCCGTCGCCGCCCTCCTCCGTCTCCTGGATCAGCTCCAGCCGGGAGAGCGCCGTGCGGTCGACCTTGCCGCTGGAGGTCAGCGGCAGGGCCGGCAGCCAGACCATCGCCGAAGGGACCATGTAGTCCGGCAGGCGGCGCCGGGCGTGCGCCCGCATCTCCGCAGCCGGCGGCGGCTCGGAGCTCTCAGCGACAAGAAAGGCGACGAGCCGATCGCCGCGCAGCACCACCGCGCCTGCGTGTACCGCGGAGTGCTCGGCGAGCACGCGTTCGATCTCCCCCGGCTCGACGCGAAAGCCGCGGATCTTGACCTGATGATCGATCCGGCCGAGCGACTGGATCGTGCCGTCGGCCAGGAAGCGCGCCAGGTCGCCCGTGCGGTAGAGCCGCCCGCCGGTCTCGCCGCGCTTTCCGCGCTCTCCGCCGAAGGGATCGGGCACGAACGCCTGCGCGGTCAGCTCCGGCCGGCCCAGGTAACCCCGCGCGAGCCCGGCGCCGCCGATCGTCAGCTCCCCGGCCGCGCCCAACGGCACGGGCTCCGCCCACGGATCGAGCAGATGGATCGCCGTGTTCGCGATCGGCCGGCCGATCGGCACCGCACCGGCGCCGGGGCCGACCACGTCCAGAGCGGACCAGATCGTCGTCTCCGTCGGTCCATAGACATTGCGCAGCGATCTCACCCTGGGCAGCAGCTCCGCGGCGAGATCGCGCGGCAACGCCTCGCCGCCGCAGAGCGCCGTCAGCTCCGGATCGCCGGCCCAGCCCGCCGCCAGGAGCAGCCGCCACGTCGCGGGCGTGGCTTGCAGGATCGTCGTTCCCGACTCGCGCAACGCCGTCGCCAACTGCGTGCCATCCGCGGCCGTGGCACGGCTCACCAGCTCGATGCGGGCTCCCGCCACGAGCGGCAGATAGAGCTCCAGGCCGGCGATGTCGAACGACACCGTGGTGACGGCGAGCAGCACGTCGTCCACCGTCAGATTCAGCTCGCGTTGAAACCCGGCCAGGAAGTTGGACAGCTCGCGGTGGCGGACCCCGACTCCCTTGGGCCGGCCGGTCGAGCCCGAGGTATAGATCACATAGGCGAGATGGTCCGGACCGGCGAGGCGCGGCAACTCGTCCGCCGGCTCATTGCCGGCATCGGTGTCCCCATCCCGGATGACCACCGCCGCGCCGCTGTCCGCCAGTACATAGGCCGTGCGCTCCTCCGGATGGCCGGGATCGAGCGGCACATACGCGCCGCCGGCCTTCAGGACGGCAAGCAGGGCAACGAGGATCTCCGGCGAGCGCTCCAGCGCGACCGCCACCCGCACCTCGGGGCCGACTCCGCGCCGCCGCAGGAGACGGGCGAGCCGGTTGGACCGCTCGTCGAGGTCGCGATACGTGACGCCGAGACCTTCGAAGCAGAGCGCCGGCCGCTCCGGGCTCGCCCGCGCCTGCGCCGCGAACAGCTCGTGCACCATCGCATCCGGCAGCGGAGCCGCGGTGTCGTTCCACTCGACGAGGATCTGCTGGCGCTCGGCGGCGGCGAGCCGCGGAAGCTCGGACAGCCGGGCCGCCGGATGTTCGACGATGCCGGCGAGCAGTGCGCCGAGCTGGCGCAGCATCCGGAGAGCCGTCGTGCGGTCGAACAGATCCGTGTTGTGCTCCAGCGCGGCGATCAGGCCGCCGCCGCTGCCACCGATCACCGCCATCTGAAGCGAGAGATCAAGCTGCGCACCCGAGCGTGAAAAGCCCACCGACTCCCCCGCCAGATCGCCCAGCCGGTCTCCGAGCCGTATTGGCACGCCGTCCCATCCCAGCGCCAGGGCCGAGAATCCTTCGCCAGCGCCGGGTGGCGGAGCCTGCCAGGAGAACAGCGTCTGGAAGACCGGAGACCGGCTCGGATCGCGCTCACGACTCAACCGCTCGGCGAGGAGAGGGAACGGGAGGTCCTGATGCGCGAACGCGCCGAGCGCGCCGCGCCGGGTCCGCTCCAAGAGCTCCAGGAACGAGGGATCACCGGAAAGATCCGCCCGCAGCACGACCGGATTGACGAAGTAGCCGACGACACCCGCCACCGCCGCCGAATCCCGCCCGGACGTCGGCGCGCCGACCAGGATGTCGTCACCGCCCGTGAAGCGCTGGAGCAGCACGTCATAGGCCGCGAGAACCGCCATGAACAACGTCGCCGAGCCGCGCATCGCCAGCGCTGCCAGCCCCTCGACAGGAACATCGTCGAGCCGTCGCACCACGGTCGCGCCGCGGAAGGTCTGGATCGGAGGGCGTGGTCGGTCGGTCAACAGGTCCAGATGCGCCGGGCTCCCCGCTAAGCGCTCTCGCCAGTAGCTCCACGCCGCCTCCGCCGGGGCACCTTCGAGCCGGCGCCGTTGCCAGTCGACGACGTCGCTGAAAGAAAGAGGCAGAGGATCGAGGACCGTCGGCGGCCCACCTGTCTCCTCCCGGTAGATCGCACCCAGCTCGCGGGCCAAGACGGCGAGGGACCAGAAATCGGCGACGAGGTGATGGATGACGAGGAGGATGGCGGTGCCCACCAGCCGCACCCGCAGCAGCGGTCCGCTCTCCAGATCAAAAGGCCGGTCCGCCTCCCGCCCCAACAGCCGCCGCAGCTCCTCCTGATCCTGCGGTCCCTCCATGACAGCCACATCCGCTGCCATCGCCGCATGAACCCGCTGCACCGGCTCGCCGGCCGGTGCATGGAAAGTCGTCCGCAGCGCCGGATGCCGCGCCGTCAGCCGCTGGAGGGCGCGAGTCAGGGCCGCGGCGTCGACGGTTCCGGTCTTCAAGCCGGCCGCAATGTTGTACGCCGCGCTCTCCGGAGCCAGACGGTGCAGGAACCAGAGCGCCCGCTGCCCCGGCGACAACGGATGATCCCCCAACTCCGGCCCGCCGCTGGGAGCCGGCGCGGCGCCTTCCCCCAGGCTTGCCACCAGATCGGCGAGGCTCGATTCCAGCAGGGTCGCCAGGGAGAGATGAAGGCCGAGCCGCGACTCCAGATCGTGCTTCAGCTCTTCCGCCGCCAGGGAATCCAGGCCGAGCGCGGTCAACGGCAGGGAGGGATCGATCCGCTCGACCGCCGTGCCCGCTCGCCGGGCCACCTCGCGGATCAGATCCGCTTCCAGGGTTTCCCGGCGCAGAACCATCTCCGGCAGCTCCGCCGGGCGGCCCGGCGCCTGGGCAGCCCCCAGGCGGGGCAGCCGGCCGTCGCGATACAGCTCGCGACAGAGATACCGCTGCACCTTGCCGCTCGACGTCTTGGGCAGCGTTCCGGCGCGCAGCAGGACCACGTCCTCCACCGCCGCCTCGTGCTCCTCGACCACCGCCCGGCGCACCGCCTCGGCCACCGCGCCGAGATCGATCCGGGCTTCGGCGCGCCGCTCCACCTCCTGAACGACGATCAGGCGCTCCTCGCCGTCCACCTCGACCGCGAAAGCGGCGCCGCCCCCAGGCAGCAGCGCAGGGTGCGCCTGCTCCGCCGTCAGCTCGATGTCCTGCGGATAGTGGTTGCGCCCGCGCAGGATGATCAGGTCCTTGCGGCGCCCGGTGATGAAGAGCTGGCCGTTTGCGACGAGCCCGAGATCGCCGGTGCGCAGGAACGACCCCGCTGCCGGCTCCCCAGCGAGCCGCGCGTGAAAATCCCGCTCCGTCGCCTCGGGCTGCCGCCAGTAGCCCTGCGCGACGCTCGGCCCGGCGACCCAGATCTCGCCGACCTGCTCCGGCAAGCGACGTTCCGTCGTCTCCGGATCGGCGATCACCAGGCTCTGGCCGAGCCCGGCGGTGCCGCAGCCCACCAGCGAGCGCTTGCCCTCCACATCCAGAACGACCGGCTCCGCGCCTTGCTCACCGCCGGCCACGAAGAGCGTCGCCTCCGCCAATCCATAGCAGGGGTAGAACGCCGTGCGGCGGAACCCAGCGGGCGCGAAGGCCTGGGTGAAGCGATCCAGCGTCGCGGCGCGGACCGGCTCGGCGCCGCTGAAGGCGACCCGCCAGCTCGACAGATCGAGCGCACCATCCTCCGGATCCCCGGCCCGGCGCACGCACAGCTCATAGGCGAAATTGGGACCGCCGCTGGTGTCGGCGCGATAGCGGCTCACCGCCTCCAGCCAACGCCGCGGACGCTGCAAGAACGCGAGCGGCGCCATCAGCACGCAGCGGGCGCCCGTATACAGCGGTTGCAGCAGGCCGCCGATCAGCCCCATGTCGTGGTACGGCGGCAGCCAGCTCACCACCACCGAGTCCGCGGTCTGCCCGAACGCCCGCCGGATCATCTCCTCGTTGTGCAGCAGGTTGCCATGGCTGACCATGACCCCCTTGGGCGCCGCCGTCGAGCCCGACGTGTATTGCAGGAACGCGAGGTCGTCCGGCGCGAGCGGAGGCTCCTCCCATCGATCCGCGCCCTCGAGGCCGAGCTCGTCGGTCGCCAGCCCGTCGGTCTCCAGCCACTTCGCGCCGGCCAGCTCCGGGATCTCGGCGGTCAACGCCCCGGTCTGTCTGGCGATCGCCGCCGTCGCCAGCACCGCCGCGGGCCGGCAGTCCTCTGAGATGCCGCGCAGCCGTGGCGAGATCCGGCGGAGCCGGGGAGGATAGGTCGGCACGGCGACCACGCCCGCATACAGGCATCCCAGGAAACCGGCCAGAAAGTCGAGCCCCGGCGGATAGAGGAGCAATGCCCGCTCGCCGCGCAGCCCCGCGTCCTGGAGCCACGCCGCGACCGCTCGCGCCCGGATGTCCAGCTCGCCATAGGTCCACCGAACCTTCTCGGTCTCACCATCCTCCAGGAAGGTGAAGCCGATGCGGGACGGGTTCTCGGTCGCGAGCTGCCGGAGCGAGTGGATCAGACTGACGTGGTCAAGGCGTTGCAGAAGTCCCATGGGAGACCATATGGTTGAGGGCGCACTTTCCGACATCTGCCACCGCGGGTCAAGTTTCCCCCGCCTGGAGCCAGACGACCCCGACGACTCCCGCCAGCGTCAGCACACTCCCGGCGCCCTGCACCAGCGTCAGCCGGTCGCCCAGCACGACGACACCGAGGAGGATCGACAGCACCACCGTGAGCTGCGAGATGACGCCGGCTTGCAGGTTCGTCACCCAACGGAACGCCCACGTCATCAGCAGTTGAGCGAGCAGCGAGCACACCCCCACCGCCACGAGCAGGAACCACTCCCGCGGCGTCGGGCGCTCGAAGCTCCAGAGGACGAACGGCGCCGTCGCCAGCAGGCCGCAGATCGAGAAGCTGCCATAGATCGACCACGACCCCTCCGTCCGCCGCGCGGCGCGGATCGACGCGAACGCCGCTCCGGAGAGCACCGAGGAGGCGATCCCCACGAGCTCCCAGCGGCCGAGCTGCAACAGCGGTCCGGTGGTGTGTCCGCCGCCCGCGGCGAGCACCATCCCGACCAGCGCCGCCGCCAGCGGGAGCAGCAGCCGGCGGTCCACGCGCTCGCCGAGAAAGAGGGCGGCGAAAGCGATACTGTAGATGGGCGACGTATAGTTGAGCAGCGTCGCGATGCCCACCGGGATGTGGGCGATCGCCAGGAAGTACAGCAGCACCGCCGTGCCGCCGAACACGCCGCGGTAGATGAGCAGGTCGGCGCGCTCGAAGTCGAGAGCCCGGCGGGCGAGGCGTGGCACGGCGATCAGCGGCACCAGCATGACCGCGAAGCGCATGAACGCGATCTCGGTCCCCGGCAGGCGCGCCGCCGCCATCTTCGCCGCCAGGGCCATCACTCCGAAGAGGAGGGCCGAGGCGGTGGTCATGAGGAGCGGTCGGCTGGCCTTCAGTGCGCCCCCGCCTGGTTCCTGACCACCCTCCCGCCCTGCATCACGAAGCTCACCTTCTCGGTCTGCCGGATGTCCTGCAACGGATCGCCGGGAACGGCGACGAGGTCGGCGAGCTTGCCGGGCTCCAGCGTTCCGATCTTGTCGGCCAGTCCCAGCAGGTCGGCGCCGCTCCGGGTGGCCGCGATCAACGCCTGCGCCGGCGTCATGCCGTTCTTCACCATGAGGTCGAACTCACGCGCGTCGAGGCCGTGCGGCTCGACCGCCGAGTCGGTGCCGAAGGCGACCTTGACGCCGATTTTCGTGGCGTGCTGGAACATTGACTGCATCGCCGCCGAGGCCGCCCGCGCCTTGGCCGCGATGACCGGCGGGAAAGTGTCGGCCTTCTCCCCCACCCAGGCGCCGGCGAAGAGGGTCGGCACCAGGTAGATCCCCTTGTCTTTCATCTGCTTGAGCGTGTCGTCCTTGAGGAAGCTGCCGTGCTCGATCGAATCGACGCCCGCCGCGATCGCCATCTTGGCCGCCTCATCCCCATGGCAGTGCGCGGCGACCTTGCGCTTCCAGGCGTGTGCCTCGGTGACGATGGCATTGACCTCTTCCTGCGTCAACTCAGGAACATCGACCGGATCGGAGAGCGACAGCACGCCGCCGGACGGCATGAACTTGATGACATCGGCGCCATATTTGATCTGGTAGCGCACCGCCTCGCGGCACTCCGCCGGACCGTTGCAGACCCCTTCGATCGTCCCTGCCGGACGGACACGGTCAGGCGGAAACGGTGGCGCGTCCGCATGGCCGGCGGTCGAGCCGATGCCGTGGTTGGCGATCAGCATGCGCGGACCTTCCGCGATGCCGGAGTTGATCGCGTTGCGCAGGCCGAGCGCGATGAAATCTCCCGAGCCCAGATCACGCACCGTGGTGAAGCCGGCGTCCAGAGTCAGCTTGGCGTATTTGGCGGCGTAGAGCGCCTGCTCGGCGGGAAACCGGAAGCTGTTCGCGTAGAAATCGCGGTAGAAGTCGCCGCCGAATTCCATCGACATGTGGACGTGGGCATCGATGAAACCGGGCAACAGAGTCGCGTCTCCAAGGTCGATCACCTGCGCTCCGTCCGCCACCGTCAGGTTCTGTCCGACCTGCACGATGTGATCACCCTCGACAACCACCATGCCGGGTGTCAAAGGCTTCTCCGAGGTGGACGTGAAGACGCGTGCCGCCTTGAGCACAATCCGGGCCGGAGCCGCAGCGACCGGCAGGGCCATCAAAGACAGCATTCCCGCAACACACAGCAGCTTTTTCATCCGTCTCTCCTTTCGACGCCAGGGGACTCCAAAGGTGGGCGAGTCTAGCAGGGTTGGCGGGTGCGGTCTGCGATGTGGCCGGGCTGGCGCCGGCGCTGGTCCCGGTCCGCCAATTACGTGTTCCTGTCCGGAAATAACTCACCCCTGTCCGCCAATAACTCAGGGGAGCTCTTCCCCAACTCGGGGCGGTCCGCCGATGACTCACTCCGGTCCGGCAATAACTCACTTGTGTCCGGCAATTACGGGTGGCGGTCCGGCAATGACTCGGAGCCGTCCGATAATAACGGGGAGCTGTCCGCCGTTAACGGAGCGCGAGCTTGCGTCACAATTTCGCTGTTTCCTCATCCAAAGTGGACGAATCCCCGGGGTATCGCGGCGTTGCAGGGGATGGAGCTCTGACACCGGGGGCCGCTGTGAGCGGCTCGCTTCCCTCTATCCCCCGCACCCCTGTCTTTAGAGATGTCTTGGAATCGAGCTTGCTGACTCGATTTCCCGCTGTTCTTGCCTCCAGCCTTCAATCGGGAGGATTGGCTCGGGCAAGAGGGCGGTTGTTCAGCAGGAATGCGGAGGAGTCTTCAGATGCGGACGAGGAGAATCCAATTCGTGTTGGCGCTGTCCTGCAGCCTTCTGGCCGTGACCGCAAGCGCGGGGTCTTCAGGCTCCGTGAAGAAGGGACCGTGGGCGGATGCGGATCATGTGATCTACACCCCGGCGCGCGGCACCCCGTTCAGCGACATCCAGCAGCAGAACAAGTCCTGCGGCGTGACCTACCATGGCGGACCGGTGATGACCTCTCCAGCCCGGTTGGTCTACATCTTTTGGGGACCGACCTTCTGCCTTGGCGGCGTCGATCACGCCTATGCCACGACCTTGCAGTCCTACCGCAACCTGCTCGGCAGCAGTCCTCAGTGGGCAGACCTGAGCATCTACGGGATTCCAGCGACGAATCTCGCGCTCGGCACTCCCGATCTGTTCGACTGCTCGACTCCGCCGGTCAACGTCACCGACACCATCGTCCGGTCCAAGGTCACCTCCTATCTGGCCAGCCACGTCTTCGACCCCAACTCGATCTATGAGGTCGTCATCCCGAGCACCTCGTATTCGTCCAGCGGATCGAGCACGTCGTGCGGCGGACCGAGCCTCGCCTACTGCGCCTATCACTCCTGGATCGGCAGTGGCACAGGCGCCACCAAGTACACGATCCAGCCGTATCCAAGCTGCAGCGGCTGCAAGGTCTCGGGCTGGACGGACGCCCAGAACCAGGAGCACTTCGTGCTCCACGAAACCCGGGAAACCGTGACCGACCCGACGGGGTCAGGATATTGGGACGGCACCTCTGGCGCCGAGATCGACGACAAGTGCGCCTGGTCGCCCACGCCTTACCTCTCGAGCGGTTTCGGCTTTCAGTACGAGTGGTCCACGGCGACTTGCTCGTGCGTCCGGTGAACACTACGCGTTGCTAGCTAGTCGGCTGTCAGCGCATATCCGTAGAGTGCGCTGTGCGTACAAAGGACGGTTGTCGTGCGCACAGCGCAAGGTGTCATTTCAGCGAGGGAGGTGTGCAAAACCCCGCACTTCCTGTATACTGCCGAGTACTAAACTTCCAGAGAGGAGTTAAGAATGCGGCAGATTCCTTCCAGCAGTGGCACAGGGCAGGCGTTGCGTCGGCTCCCAGGGCTTCTGAGAGCACCGCGTTGGTCTCATCCGCCGTGCTCCCGGGACGCAGCCGATGCCTAGCCCCTCTGACGAGCTCCGCCGCCTCGCCGAAAAAGCCGACACCTCTTGGCCTCCCGCCAGCGAAGGCCTGTGGCGCAACGTCATCGACTTCGCCGCAGCGCACCCCGACGCCGTCGCCAAAATGACACGCGGCCCCTACACCCTGGGTCTTGCCTGGTACAGCCGCCCCGCGAGCACGCCGGAGCGCGAGGAGATGGCAGAACGATGGTTCAAGGCCGCCCTCGAACGCAAGCCGGACGACTGGTATGCGGTCCTCTACCTCGGCCACCTTGCCTTCGATCGCTCCGACTTCCAACTCGCGCTGGAACACTTCTCCCGGATCCCGAAAGGCGCCTTCGCCAGCTACGATCAGGAGTGGCGGGACGTCAAGGTCCAGGAGCTCTGCGTCTGCTGCCACTTCCGCCTCGGCCAACCCGAAGCCGTGCAAGTCGCCTTCCGCGAGTACCTTGAGATGTTGGGCCGGTCCGAAGAGACGAGCGCCGTGGTCGCTGAGGAGCTCCCGCAGTTGCTCGTTCTGGCCGCCGGTGGCCGGGCTTGACGGCACAAACCTGCGTGGGGCACTCTTGGCCGCGCAAGCGTCCTCGCAGGCAACTCTCAGGGGAGATTTGAACTATGAAGCGAGCTCTTATCGGTCTTGGTATCGCCGTCATGACGGGGTCCATCGTTTTTGCCCAGGCCAAGAGTGAAACCGCCGCTCCCAGCGCACCTGACCCTCTGGCCGAGGTACGGCGCGCGATCGACAAGGGGAACGCCCAGTGGAGTGAGGGCTGGAAGAAAGGCGACGCGGCGATGGTCGCCGCCCTCTTCGCCGAAGACGGCGTTCAGCTCTCGAGCAGCGGCAAGGTGATCAAGGGACCGCAGCAAATCCAGGAGCGTCAGAAGACCGCGATGCAGGGCGCCGACCCAGGCGTCAAGGTCACCGTGACGACCATGAACGTCTGGCTGGACGGGGACACGGCCTACGAGACCGGAAAGTACAAGTACGAATACACGGAGAAGGGCAAGCCCGGAGTCGACGAAGGGATGTACGTCACGGTCTGGAAGCGGCAGAAGGACGGTTCCTGGAAACTGTCCATGGACATGCCGGTGCCGAAGGGATAGCTTGAATCCGCTCTTCCTGTTCGTTTTTTGGATGACGGGATGGCAGCCGATCGCGCCGGCCGCGTCGGCGGTGAGCCAGAATGTCGTCCGCATCTGCTCGCTCGCTGCGGCGGGGACCTGCACGGACTTCGACGCACGCTCCCTCGATCCGACCCGCCCTGGTTCCTGGGGCGGTCAGATGGCGTTCATCGACCCCGAGACGAAGGTTCTCGTCCAGCCGTCGACGGCGCAGGCCGAGGATCTGTCGGCGGCCATTTCCCTCGAGGAGTCGAGGGCGCAGCGTGAGCCGGCGCGGGTCGAGAGACTGCCGGACGGAACCCTCAAGCTGGGGCCGGCCTCGCTCTTCACGGTCTATCTGAAGGCAACCGTGCAGCCGGTGGACCAGAAGCCGTGAATGCGCTGCGATGTCTGCCGATCCTCCTGCTGTTTGCAGCAGCTCCGGGAGGAGCAATCACCATCACGATCCTCAATGCAGACGGAGCCGGAGAGGGGTTCAACGATCCGGCTCCGGCGCTTCCCGTCGCAGGCAACAGCGGCACGACGCTGGGCCAGCAGCGTCTCAACGCATTCGCGGCGGCGGCCTCTTATTGGAGCAACCGGCTTTCATCGCCCGTACCAGTCACGGTCTTCGCAGTGATGGATCCGCTCCCCTGCTCGCCAACGTCCGGTGTCCTGGGCTCCGCGGGAGCCAGCAGCTTCTTCGCCGAATTCGCCAACGCACCGCGCCCGGGCACCTGGTATCCGGCGGCGCTCGCCAACGCCCTGAGCGGGACCGATCTCAATGTTGGGCCCGAGATCTCCGCGCGCTTCAACAGCTCCGTGGGCGTCGGCTCCTGCCTGACCGGCCTCTCCTGGTGGTACGGGATCGGCACGCCCGGACCGGTGACCTCGGTCTCTTTCTACCAGGCGATCCTGCACGAGCTGGCCCACGGCCTCGGCTTCCTGACCGTCGTCGACGCGCAGACCGGCGCCCGGGCGCAGGGTCTGGATGACGACTTCATGCTCTTCCTGGAGGATCACAGCACCGGCAAGACGTGGGCGCAGATGACCGACAGCGAACGCGCCGCCTCGGCCCGCGATACGGGCGACCTCCACTGGACCGGCCCGGCGGTGGTCGCGGCGAGTGGGCTGCTGTCGAGCGGACGCCATCCCTCGGGCCACGTGCAGATGTACGCGCCGCCCACTGTGCAGCCCGGCTCCTCGGTGTCGCATTGGGACACCGCGCTCTTCCCCGACGAGATCATGGAGCCCGCCGCCACTGCGAGTCCGGCAGACCTGGTGACGACGCAGCTCTTGCACGACATCGGCTGGCCGACCCAAGCGGCGCCCGGAGGCTGCGTACGCGATGCCACGACCGCTTGCCTCCAGGGTGGACGGTTCGAGGTCAAGGTGGACTGGACGACCGCGACCACCAACGGCGCCGCACAGGTGATGAGCTTCGGCGGCCAGCGGGCCGAGAACGACGACTCCGTCTTCTGGTGGTTCTTCGGAGCCACCAACTTCGAGATGGGGGTCAAGGTGCTCAACGCCTGCGATGTCGGAGGTGCTGGAGGGACCGGAGGGAAATTCTGGGTCTTCGTGAGCGGCCTCACCAATCAGGGGTGGACCCTGCACATCCACGACACCCGCACCGGGGCGCTCAAGACCTACTCCAATCCGCTCGGCCAGCTCTCGCAGACCACGGCGGACACGGCGGCGTTCACCTGTCCGTAGCGAACCGTTTTACGGACAGGAGCACCGGGTCTTGGCGGCCTCTTCGAGGCTCGCGAATTCAGGCCGAGACCCGGCGCGCGACTTCACCTCCTCCCGCCACTTGCCGTCGTCCCCTTTTCGCACCACGAAGCTCTCGCCGTTGGCGCAATCGACCCGCACCTGTCCTGGAGAGAGCTCCGCGGTCTTGTAGCACGGCGCGGGGGCAACGGGGGCGGCGCTTGCCATGGCAGCGGTCTCCTTGGGTGGTGCGCCGGTAGGCGTCGAGGGCTGAGGAACCGGACTGGCGGCACACGCCTGGATCAACAGAGCCAAGCCGGCAAGCAGGGTGCAGAAAGAGTAATTCATTTCGGTCCTCATCAAGGAGAAGTAGCCGCTCCCCGCTTCCGCGCCTCCAACTCTTCCAGCGTCTTCGGCCAGTCTCCCTTGAGCAGTTGGGAGAGCGCCCGATCGGCGAGGAGTCGGCCTTCGGTCTGGCAGGTCGGACAGTAGTTGGCTTCGCTGTCGGCGTAGACGAGACGTTGGACGGGAGTGCCGCAGACCGGGCAAGGCTGGCCGAATCTGCCGTGGACCGCCATCTTGGGATGAAAGGCCGTGACCTTCTCGGGGAAACCATCACCGGTTTCTGAACGCAGACGGTCGGTCCACTCCGTCAGAACGTCCCGGCTGGCCTGGAAGAGGATCTCCGTCTCGTCCTCGGTCAGGTTGCGGGTGAGCTGGAAGGGCGAGAGCTTCGCGCGGTGCAGGATTTCGTCGGAGTAGGAGTTGCCGATGCCGGAGAGAAGGCGGGGGTCCGTCAGGGCGCGCTTCAGGGTGTGATTCTCCGCCAGAAGAGCGGCACGGAACGACGCGCTGTCCGCAGTCAGGACCTCCAGGCCGCCGGGATCGAAGGCGGCGAGGGCCTCCTCCCCCACTGCGAGGTGCAGCGATGCCCTCTTCTTCGCGCTCGCTTCGGTCAGGGTGAGCGTCCCTTCCGGAAAGTCGAATGCGGCGAGACCGATCTTCCCCGGGATCTTGGCGCCGCGCGGCTTCCAGTGCAGGCGGCCGGTGATCATGAGGTGGAGCACCATGAAATGTTCGCCTTCGAACGCGAAGACGATCCGCTTGCCGAGGCGCCGTAGCTCTTCGACCCGGCGTCCGGTGAAGCTGGCGAGCGGCGGTTCGACGGTGCGGAGGAGAAACGGGCTGCCGAGACGGGCCTGCTCCAACGGCTGGCCGAGGATGCGCGGCCGGAGCGCGCTCAGGTAGAGCTCGATGTCGGGCAGCTCGGGCACGGGCTACTCGTCCAGATCGTTGGCTCGGCGATCTTGCTTGCGCAGGGACGCTCCCAGACGAACGGTGCCAAAGGCGAGGGTCAGGACGGTGCCCGCGCAGCTTCCGACAGCGATCACGGGGAGAAGGATCGCCAAGACACCAGTCGGCAGCGCCCAGCTTCGATTGTGGCGCCACCAAGTGGGTAAAGCCCGCCGGGAGGATCGTTCGAGAGCGTTCATGGCGTTTACGCTACCACGCGCCAACTGTGCGTCTTGGCCACCAGCCAGACCGGCGATCCCGCCGCGAGGCCGAGCTCGGCGACGGCCGCCGGAGTGAGGTGGGCCAGCCAGGGGCCGACCCGGGCATAGACGGAGCTTCCCACCGGAATCAGCTCGTCGACGCGGCCGGCGACAGCGTTGCGGGCGGAGAGACCGACCGGCGGCGCGGTGGCGAGCAGGAGATCCTCGGCGTCGATCGAGAGGAGGAGGTCCGCTCCTTCGGCGAGATCGGGCGTGTGCGGGATGGTCACCGCTTCACCGCCGTCGAGCCGGACTTCCGTCGAGCCGCCGGCCGGGTGATGGCGCACCAGCGTGCCGCGGACGTAATTCTCCCAGCGCCTCCCTCCTTCCTGGGCGAGAACGCCAGGGGCCAGGAGAACCTGTCGTGCAGGCCCCACGGCGCGCACCGCGCCGCCGTCGAGCAGCAGCACCTCGGACGCCAGGGCGAGGGCTTCCTGCGGCTGATGGGTGACGACGAGGAGCGGCACGCCGAGCTCAGCGTGCACCCGGCGGATGCCGGCCAGCGCCTTGCGGGCGCGCACAGGATCGAGGCCCGCGGTCGGCTCGTCGAGGAGCAACAGGCGCGGATGCGCGAGAAGGGCGCGGCCGAGCGCGACACGCCGCCTTTCGCCGCCCGAAAGGTGCCGGGGATGGCGGGCCAGCAGAGCCCCGAGATCGAGAAGCCCGACCAGGGCGTCGAGATCCGTATCGGCTTTCGGGCGGGCCGAAGCGCGGCCGAAGGTGAGATTGCGCAGCACGGAGAGGTGCGGAAAGAGCGCGCCGTCCTGGGGGACGTAGCCTAGCCGGCGACGCTCCGGTGGCAGGAAGACGCCGGCCGCGCTGTCCTGCAACACTTCGCCTCCCACGGCGATCCGCCCATCGGCTCGGCGCAGTCCCGCAATCGCTTCGAGCAGGCTCGTCTTGCCGGCGCCGGAAGGTCCCACCACCGCAGCGGCCTCGCCGACGCGCGCCGCCACGTGCAGGACGAAGCGGCCCTGGCGGAGCGTGAGGTCGATCTCAAAGAAGCCGGACACGGGATCTCAATCCGCCAGAGTCTTTTCCCGCCGCCGCACCAGCGCTTCGGAGAGGCCGAGCGCCAGGGCCGCGAGGAGCGCCGCGATTCCGGCCAGCTTCAGGGCTTCGCCGTCCCGCCCCATCTGCACTTCCTGGAACAGGGCGAGCGCCAGGGTCTGCGTGCGTCCCGGAATGTTGCCGGCGACCAGGATGGTGGCGCCGAACTCGCCGAGGGCGCGGGCGAACGAGAGCACTGTCCCGGACAGCACACCGCGCCAGGCGAGCGGCAGATCGACCTCGAAAAACGCGCGCCACGGTCCGCGCCCCAGAGTCCGAGCGACCGCGGAGAGGCGGGGATCGATCTCCTCGAACGCCGAGCGGGCGCTCCGCACCAGAAGCGGGAACGACATGATCGCCGAAGCGAGAACGACGCCGCGCCAGGTAAACGCGATGTCGAAGCCGAAGGCGGCGTAGAACGGGCGGCCGAGGGGACCGTTGCGGCCGAAGAGCAGGAGCAGCGCGAGGCCGACCGCGGTCGGCGGCAGCACGAGCGGCAGGGAGACCAGCGTTTCTACCAGCGTCCGGCCGCGCCAGCCCCGGCGCGAGAGAAGCCAGGCCATGGCGATCCCGGGCGCCAGATTCAGGGCCGTGGCCGCGGCCGCCGCCGCGAGGGTGAAGAGGACGATCTGTCCGGTCTCGATGGTGCTGGCCCTCAGCTCTCGCGGCGGATCATACCGCGGGTCCCGGCTCCCGCTTGGAGCCCGCTTTGCGTCGGATAGTATCTCGCCGCGATGGGAGACCTGTTCCGCGACCTCCGCCATGCCGTGCGCCTGGCCCGTAAGAGCCCCGGCTTCACCCTGGCCGCCGTGCTCACCCTGGGCTTGGGGATCGGCGCCGCGACGGCGATCTTCGCCATGGTGGACGCCGTGCTCCTGCGCCCGCTCCCCTTCCACGACCAGGACCGCCTGGTGACGGTCTGGGGGGAGATGAAAGAGCGCGAGCAGAAATTCGTCGAGGTCGCCCTCGCCGACTATACCGACTGGCGGGATCGCAGCCAGGTCTTCTCCGGCCTCGCCCTGGTGGGCACCAACGACAGCGACGCCGCGCTGACCGGCCGTGATCAGCCGGTGCACGTGCGCCTGCGCCTGGTGTCGGACAACTTCTTCCAAGTGCTGGGCGCCAAGGCAGCGCTCGGGCGGACGTTCGTGCCCGGCCAGGACGACCGTCCGGGGGTCAACGTGGCGGTCTTGAGCGATGGATTCTGGCGCAGTCACTTCGGCGGCGATCCCGGGATCATCGGCAAGCCGGTCCTCCTCGACGGCATCCCCAACACCGTGGTCGGCGTCATGCCGCGCGGCTTCCACTACCCCGGCGACGTCGATCTGTGGACCACGATCTCAGGGATCGCCGCCGAGCCGAGCCTCAAGGACCTGCGGATCTTCGAGGCGATCGGCCGGCTGAAGCCGGGAGCGAGCCTGGCCAGGGCGCGCGAGGAGCTGCTGGCGATCTCGCGCCGCGTCGAGCTCGAGCGGCCGGAGACCAACCTGGGATACACCGCGCGGGTGACGCCGCTCGCCGAAGAGATCCTGGGCGACACACGGGCGGCGCTCCTCCTCATGCTCGGCGCCGTCGGCCTGCTCCTCCTGATCGCCTGCGCCAACGTCGCCGGCCTGCTCCTCGCCCGCGCCCAGACGCGGCAAAAGGAGACCGCGCTCCGCACCGCCCTTGGCGCCAACCGCGGCCGCCTGGTCCGCCAGCTCCTCACCGAGAGCACGCTCCTCGCGCTCGTCGCCGCAGCCGTCGGTCTCCTGCTCGCCTGGGCCGGCCTGCGCGTGCTTCTCGCCGCCGGTCCGGCGGACATCCCGCGTCTCGACGAAGTGGGGATCAGCGGCCGCATGCTCCTCTTCTCCCTCGCCGCCGCTCTCGGCACCGCGGCCCTCTTCGGTCTCGCCCCCGCTCTCCAGACCGCCGGCACGGATCTGACCGCCGCGCTCAAGGAAGGGGGCAAATCGTCGGCGAGCACGCACACCGCCCGGCTGCGCAGTCTGCTGGTGGTGGCCGAGGTGGCGATCGCCCTGGTGGTGCTGGTGATGGCCGGCCTGGTGATCCGCAGCTTCATCGCGCTGGAGCGCACCCATCTCGGTTTCGAGCCGCGCAACGTGCTCACCTTCCGCCTCACCCTGAACACCAGCAAGCATCCGGACAAACCGGGCTGGGGGAGCCTGTTCCAGGAGGTGCTGCATCGCGCCGAGGCCCTCCCCGGGGTGCAGAGCGCCGGCCTGGTGCTCCTGCGCCCGCTCTCCGGTCCGATCGGCTGGGACTACGACTTCACGATCGACGGCCAGACGGACGAAGCGCAGCGCACCAACCCGACCTCGAATCACGAACGGGTGAGCCCCGGCTACTTCCACACTCTCGGCATCCCACTCGTCGCCGGACGCGACTTCACCGCGACCGACACGGTGGACACGCAGCGGGTGGTGATCGTCAACAAGTCGACGGCGGAGCGTTTCTGGCCGGGGCAGAGTCCGCTGGGCAAACGGCTGCGCTTCGGGCGCGCCAACCAGCCGTCGGACAAGTGGCTGACCGTGGTGGGGGTGGTGGGCGACGCGCGCTATCGCGAGATCCAGGCGATGCGCCCGGATCTCTACATCCCTTACATGCAGAACCCGCACTGGGCGATGGATCTGGTGGTGCGGACGAGCGGCGATCCGATGCGCCTCGCCCGGCCGCTCGCCGAGGTGGTGCGGAGCCTCGATCCCGATCTGCCGGTGGCCAACCTGACCACCCTGGAGCAGGCCATCGCCGGCTCGGTGGCCCGGCCGCGCCTGCGCACGCTGATCCTCGGCCTCTTCGCCGCCCTGGCGCTGATCCTCGCCGCGATGGGTCTCTACGGCATCATCGCCTACTCGGTGGCGCAGCGCCGGCGGGAGATCGGCATCCGCATGGCCCTGGGCGCCGACCGCGGCGCCGTGCTCCGCCTCATCCTGCTTCAGGGGCTCGGCCTCGCCGCCGCCGGTCTCGCCGTGGGACTGATCGCCGCCCTCCTGTTGATCCTGACCGAGCGCTCCTCCGGCTGGCTGGGCGGCCTGCTCTACGGCGTCGCGCCGACCGATCTGGCGACCTTCTCGGTGGTCCCCCTGCTTCTCCTCGCCGTCGCCTTCCTCGCCAGCCTCCTCCCCGCCCGCCGCGCCACCCGCGTCGACCCGCTGGAGGCACTGAAAGCCGAATAGGCCGAGCAGCCAGCCGGGCCGTCAGCAGTTGTCGGGCGGCGGTCCGGCGTCCGAGAGGAAGTCTTTCGGGTGCAGGCGGCGGTGGATGGCGCGCTCGAAGGGGCCGCCGAAGATGAGGATCACGAGGGTGAGGGCGAGGGCCATGACGGCGGTCGTCCAACAGCCGAGGCCGCAGGCGATACCGAGGCAGGCCGAGAGCCAGACCGAGGCCGCGGTGGTCAGGCCGTGTACGCTGTGCTTCTGGTCGTCGCGGAGGATCACGCCGGCGCCCAGGAAACCAATGCCGGTGATGATCCCCTGGATGAAGCGCGACACGACCGCGTAGTCCAACGCCTTGCCGCTGCTGCTGAGCCAGGAGAGCTCCACGCCGGTGACCGTGAGCAGGGCGGCGCCGAGGGCGACCAGGCCGTGGGTGCGGACGCCGGCCGGCTTGCCGTGCAGCTCGCGGTTCAAGCCCAGGACGCAGCCCATCACCATCGCCACAAGGAGCCGGGAGAGGATCTCGATGTAGCCGATGGTCAACGCCGGGTCGGTAAGGGTTCGCATCGCCCGACCAGCATTCCACAGGGCCGCCCCTCCCGCAAGAGCGTTTTGCGCTATAAATCACCGCTGGCGAACGAGGTGCCCCAAGATGCTGACACCTGACACGCAGAGCAAAAGCAACCTGAGAGCGGTCCCGTCCATGACGTCGTTCCCCAGTGAGCTCGATCTTGAAGCGCTGCGCCGCGACCTGAAACGCGCCGTCGCCCAGACCTGTCCCCGGTGGATGGCCGACCGCTCCGAGGACATCGTCCAGGTCGCGCTGATGCGGGTGACCGAGATCTACCGCAAGCGTGAGGGGAACGCGGAGTTCTCCTCGTTCTATCTCAGGAAGGCCGCCTACAGCGCTGTAGTCGATGAGATCAGGCGACTACGCCGGCGCCAGGAGGTCCCCCTGGAGAACGAAAGCTCTGAGATCGTTTACGAGCCCGTGGCCGAGAGCCCGGACCCGGAAAGGAACGCGACGGCCCGCGAGGCCGGGCGGGCGATCCGGGACTGCCTCGGCCGGCTCGTCAGGCCGCGCCAGCTCGCGGTGACGCTGAACCTGCAAGGGCACAGCGTCCCCGAGGTTGGCAAGCTGCTCGGCTGGACGACGAAGAAGGCGGAAAATCTCGTGTACCGGGGGATGGCGGACCTTCGCGGATGCCTCGATGCGAAAGGAGTTTCCCGATGACGACGATGGACGACCAGGAGCTGACGAGCTTGCGCCAGGCCTTCGCCGCCCCCCTCGACCAGACCGGTCCGGCCCCCCACCTGGAGCCTGAGACGATCTGGGACGGGGTGCACGGCAAGCTGCCGGCGGATGCGATGCGGGAGATCGTCCAACACGTCGCCACCTGCGCCCCTTGCGCGGAAGAGTGGCGCCTCGCCCGCACGCTGAAAACGCTGGGTGAGGAGCAGGAGCAGCAGACCGCCACCCCGCTGCCGGCGCCGCTGCGGTTCACACCGCGCCAGCGCCAATGGCGCAACTGGGGTCTCGCCGCCGCCGCCGCACTGGCGTTGAGCGTGATCGGCGTGCAGTGGTTCCAGACACCGCCCGAATACCGCGGTGACCAGGCCGGCGTCCACTCCCAGGTCACGGACGGCAAAGCTCTTCCGCGCGAGCGCTTTCTCTTGAAGTGGTCTGTGCCGGCTCCGGCCGGCGCCACCTACGGCGTCCAGGTCAGCACCGAGGACCTGCGCGTGGTGGCGAGCGCCGAGGGGCTGAAGACGCCCGAGTATCAGGTCCCAGCCAGCGCCCTGGCCGGCCTCCCCCCGGGCGCCAAGCTGTTCTGGAAGATCGACGCCGACCTCCCCTCCGGCAGCCGGTTGACGTCGCCGACGTTCGTGACGGCGGTGCGGTAAGAGCTGCCCGGCAGCAAGCTCGTCTGGTAGAATTCCTCCAGGAGGAACTCGATGGCGAAACTCCATGTCGTTACCGGCACGCTCAAGGACGACCAGACGGTCACCTTGGATGAAGCCTCGCCGCTTCGACCTGGGAGAGTTCTCCTGACTGTGGAGTCCCTCCTCCCTGAGCCTAGGAAGCGCTACCAGGACGTCCTTACCGCGATTCGCCAGCGACAACGCGCTCGCGGCCACCAGCCCCGACCCCGGGAAGAGGTCGATGCCTGGTTGCAGGCTGAAAGAGAGAGCTGGGAGCAATGATCTGTGCACATCTATTTGGGATAGCGCTGCCATCATCTACATCGTGGAGCAGGTGAAACCTTATTCGGAAGCCCTCGACGAGCGGCTCTCGGCTGACGATGTCGTGACAGTGACCAGCGACCTGGCTCGTCTGGAATGCCGGGTGAAGCCCCTCCGGGAACAGAACACCGCAGTGCTCGAAGACTTCGACGACTATTTCGAAGGAGCTGTCCAAAGGATCATCCCTTTGTCTCGCGAGGTCGTGGATCTGGCAACCGGGTTTCGGGCGGAATATGGATTCAAGACTCCGGACTCCTTGCACCTGGCTGCCGCGGTCTGTTCTCAGTGTGAAGCCTTCCTGACCAACGACCACCGGCTTGACCGTTTTCGTGAGCTTCAGGTCGAAGTCGTCAATCGGTAACCTCGCCAAAGCCGAAGGCACCTCTACCGCACCGTTGCAAGAGCCCTCTGCGCCCGCGCCGTCCGCGGAGTGCACGAGTAGGTTTGACAGCACCGATGCCGGAGTTAACGCGGCCAGTCATCTTCATCTCCTGCCAGATGGTGCTTCAAGACGTGGGCCTGGCTCCCGTCAACGAGCGCGTGATGGTGCGACGGTGGGCCGGTGATCCTCTTCACTCTCCATGGACAGGGACAGCGCCGCACAACTTCCCGGCACCCTGAGCCGTATACCCTCCTGAGAAACCCGGACCTGCTGTCTGATTCACCGGGAAGAGATCCTCCGATCCCATGCGCCTTCGCTTGATCTTCGCTGTTGTTCTGCTCCTCGCCGGTCTCTCCTCGGCAACCGCCGCCACGCCGCGCTGGACCCGGATCGGGCCCGACGGCGGCAGGGTGCTCTCCCTTGCCGCCGCCCCCTCCCGGCCGGCGGTCCTCTATGCCGGCACCGACTTCGGCGGCGTCTTCCGGAGCATCGACAACGGCGCGCATTGGGCCTTCGCCGGCACCGGGCTCGGTTGGAGCAACGGGGTCTATGGGCTGGCGGTCGATCCGGTGCGGCCGGACACGGTCTGGGCCGGCACGTCGTTCGGGATCTTCAAGAGCGACACCGGCGGCGCCGCCTGGTTTCACCTGAGACCCCAGACGTACGCGCAGGCGGTGGCGGTCCACCCGCGGCGGCCGTCCACCGTGTTTGCCGTCCTGCAAACGACCCTTTCCGTAACCCGGGACGGCGGCGCGACCTGGGCGCCGCTCGGCGGCAGCGCCCCCACGGCGGCTGTCCGCCTGATCGCGGACGCCCGCTCTTCCGGCACTTTGTACGCCCTCGGCGGCGGCCTCTTCCGCACCGTCGACGGCGGCGCCACCTGGACGCGCCTCAAGTCGCTGGGCGTCGCGGTCTCAGCCCTGGCGATCGATCCGCGGGATTCCCGAATTCTGTTCGCCGCCGACCGCGGTGGAATCCAGCGCAGCACCGATGGCGGCTCGCACTGGACACGCGCCCTCTCCAGCGCCACGGTGAGCGACCTGGCCGTCGCGCCGCCAACGAAAGCGGCCGTCTACGCCGCGACCGATCGCGGCCTTCTGCGCAGCCTGGACAACGGCCGGACCTGGCAAGCGGCGGGACCTGGAATCGCTCCCCTCCATCTTGTGGCAGGGCCGGCTTCAGTGGTCGCCGGCAGTCTGGATGGAGTCTTCGCCTCGTTCGACCGCGGCGTGTCCTGGCCTGCCGGCCGCGGTTTGCAGGCGAGCTCCCCGGTCAGCCTCTCCGTGACCCGCGAGACTCCGCCTCGAATTTTCGTTCAGAGCTACACCTCCGAAGCGGCCGGGGTCGTGCTCGCGACCCGGAACCGTGGCGCGTCCTGGGACAACCTGGGGCCGGATTACGAGGCGGCGCCGCACTTCGGCACCAGCTCCGCCCTGGGCGTCGCGCCGGGCGATCCCGGCACGGTCTATCTCGGCACGCCGGACGGCTTCTTCCGCAGCGTCGACGGCGGGCAAGCCTGGACGCGCCTGCCCTGGGACTCCTGCGTGGCGCCGCACCGCATCCACGTGGACCCCGGCGAGCCCGCCACCCTCTACCTGAGCGGCTGGGGAACAGGACCCTGCGCAGGCCACTGTTTTTCCCTGAAGAGCACCGACGCCGGAGCGACCTGGTCCTGCCTGCAAAAAGACGTGCTGCAGATCGATCCCTTCGCCACGTCCCACCTCATCGGCGTCGGCCTGGGCGGCCTCCAGCAGAGCACGGACGGCGGCACGTCCTGGTCGCCCGTCACGCCGCGGGTCGATGCCGCGGACATTACGTTCAGCCCGGCTCAGGAGGGACTTCTCTATGCCGCCCTGTCGCGCAGCGTCGGCCGCAGCGCGGACGGCGGCGCCACCTGGGAGTCTCACGACAGCGGTCTCGGTGGCCAATTCGTGCTGAAGGTCGCCGCCGACCCCGAAACACCCACCACGGTCTATGCCGCGACCGGACACCGGGTCTTTCGCAGCATCGACGGCGGCCTCACCTGGACGGCCGTGGGCAACCCTTTCAACGAGGTTACGATTTCCGATCTCGCGATCGATCCTTCCGATCCGGCCGTGCTCTACGTGGCGACCGGGGGTGGTGGGGTGATGATGATCCAACAGGAGTAATCAACCATGAGCCGCCGCATCCTTTTCATCAGCCTCGCCGCTCTCTGTGCCACCCGCCCCGCCTCCGCCCTTACGGTGCCGCGCTGGACCCACATAGGACCCGACGGCGGCAAGGTCTGCGCGCTCGCCGCCTCCCCGTCGCGGCCGGCGGTGATCTACGCCGGAGCCACGACCGGCGGCGTCTACCGGAGCGCCGACAACGGCGTCACCTGGACCTTCGCCGGCACGGGGCTTGGAGCAGGCAACTCGGCCTGCCACTTGGCAGTGGACCCGGTCCGCCCCAATGTGGTCTGGGCTGGGACCGGGACTGGGTTGTTCAAGAGCGAAAACAGCGGCGTCTCCTGGATCCTGCGCGGACCGAGCTTTCACGGCCTCAAAGGCATCGCCGCCGTCGCCGTCGACCCGAAGCATCCATCGACGATCCTCGCCGCTCTCCAGGTCTACAGCCCGCTCTTCCGGTCCCAGGACGGCGGCGCGACCTGGACCGCCGCGGGCCCACGGACCCAGGGGACGTCGATCCTGCTCTTCGATCCACGTCCATCAGGCACCGTCTACGCCGTCGCCAACGAGATGCTCAAGAGCCGCGACAGCGGCGCGTCCTGGTTCCCGCTGACGAGCCTGCCGCCGGTCCGGCCCATCTCCGCCCTGGCGATCGACCCCAAAGACAGCCGTATCGTGTATGTCAGCGGTCTGGGGGGCTTCGTACGCAGCGCGAACGGCGGCGTCTCCTGGACCAAGGTCCCGAGCCTCGGCTCGGTGCCGATCACAGGCCTTGCTCTCACACCAGGATCGACGCCAGGCGCGCCATCCAGGCTCTACATTGCCACCAGCACCCAGGGCGTGCTGATCAGCACCAACGGCGGCACCACCTCGCGGCCGAGCGGTCCCGGGCTGCCGGACACCTTCGTCAATACCGTGATCGCGACTCCGGCCGCCGTGCTGGCCGGCGACGGCAGCGCGGGGGTCTTCATCTCCCGGAACCGCGGGACCTCCTGGCAGACTGGCCGCGGCCTGGGCGCGACCGATGTCTCCTCCCTCGCCGCGAGCCACGAAAACCCAACGCGGATCTATGCTGAAACCCGTCCCACTGGTGTCTACACCAGCAACAACAGCGGCAGCACATGGACGGCGCTGGGACCGGTAACGCTGGGCCTCTACCTCGAAACCCCCTCCGTGGCGGTCGCTCCCAGCGATCCGCGGGCGATCTATCTCGCCGCTGCGGAAGGCTTCTACCGGCGCCAGGACAGCGCCTCGCAGTGGACCAGCCTGCCCTGGGATTCCTGCGTCGGCCCTCTCCGGCTGGCGGTCGCCCCTTCCGATGCGGCGACCCTCGTGCTCAGCGGCGTCTTCACCGGCACCGGGTGCTCGCGCCGGCCGGGCGCCTGCCTCCTGTTCAAAACCACGGATGCCGGATCGAGTTGGTCCTGCATCGGCTCCGGATTGCCAAACGGGGTGGGCCCGGGCTTCTTCCTCGGCTTCGATCCCCTCGCGCCGCAACATCTCTACGCGCCGGATCACGACGGCCTCTACCGCAGCACGGACGGCGGCGGCCACTGGTCGCTGCTCGCGCCGGGCATCCTCCCCGCGAGCCTGGCCTTCAGCCCGATCCAGGCAGGGCTTCTCTACTCCGCCCTTCCCAACGGCGTCGGCCGCAGCACCGACGGCGGCGCCACCTGGCAGATCCGCAACAGCGGCCTGCCCACGACGGAATGGATGATCTACGTGGCCGTGGACCCCGAAGTGCCGTCCACCGTCTACGCCGCCACCATCACGCAAGCTTTCCGCAGCACTGACAGCGGCGTCACCTGGCAGCCGCTGAGCAACGGCCTCGGCGATGTGACGATCTCCAGCCTCGTCGTCGATCCATCCAGGACGAGTGTGCTGTACCTCGGCACATTCGGGGGCGGCGTCATGCGGTTGGAGCAATAGGCGGCGGCACCGCGGCGTGCCCGTATTGCAGCTTGTTCGCGGCGTTGTAGGCGGCCACCTTGTAGCACTCGGCGAGGGTCGGATAGTTGAACACGGTGTCGAGGAAGTAATCCAACCCGCCGCCGAGACCGAGCACCGCCTGGCCGATGTGCACGAGCTCGGTGGCGCCGGTGCCGATGCAGTGGACGCCGAGCAGGCGGCGGTCGTCGCGGTGAAAGATCAGCTTGAGCAGCCCGGAGTCGTCGCCCAGGATCTGGCCGCGGGCGATCTCACGGTAGCGGGCGAGGCCCGTCTCGTACGGCACCTTGCCCGCCGTCAGCTCTTCTTCCGTCGCTCCCACCATCGAAATCTCAGGGATCGCATAGACGCCGATCGGAAAATGCGTCGCCATCGGCTCGGCGCGCACGCCGAACATGGCACAGGCGGCGAGCCGGCCCTGCTCGCTCGACGTGGCGGCGAGAGCGGGATAACCGATCACATCGCCCGCCGCGTAGATGTGCGGCACGGCGGTGCGGAATCGATCATCCACCGTCAGACGTCCACGGTCGTCCGCCTGGAGGCCGACCGCGGCGAGATTGAGATCGCCGGTCGCGCCGGTGCGGCCCACGCAATACAGGATCAGATCGGCGACGACGTGCTTTCCCGATTCGAGCTCAATGGCGCCCCGGCGCGGCGGTCCTTCGCTGATCTCGATGCGCGCCACCGCCTCGCCGCCACGAAACGTCACATTGTTGTTCCGCATCTGATGGATCAGCTCGTCCACGATCTCATGATCGAGAAACTCCAACGGCCGCGGCCGCTTGTCCACGATCGTCACCTGCACGCCGAGCGCCGCGAACATCGAAGCGTATTCGATGCCGATCACTCCGCCGCCGACCACCGCCATGGTGTGCGGCATCTTGTCGAGCCCGAGGATGCTGTCGGACAGGATCAAGGTCCGGCCGTCCGGCTTGATCTCCACCGGCTCGGCCGGCCAGGTGCCGACGGCGAGGAGGATGTGCTCCGCGCTGAGGTTGCGCGCTCCGGTTTCCGACTCGACGCGTAAGGTGTGCGGGGTCTCCGGACCGGTGAACGAAGCATGGCCACGGATCAGCTCGACGTCGTTGCGGGAGAGCTGATCCTGCACGATGTCGACCTCGCGCTGCACGACCTGATTCACCCGGCGGAGCAGATGCGCCATGTCCGGCCGCGTCCGCACGCCATTCTCCGCGACCTCATAGGCGTGGAACGAGTTGAAGCCGCGCACCGCTTCGCGGAAGGTCTTGGATGGGATGGTCCCCGTCTCGATGCAGACGCCACCGATACAGCGCTGCTTCTCAACGACGGCCACCCGCTTCCCAAGCTTGGCCGCCTGCACCGCCGCGCGCTGGCCGGCCGGACCGCTGCCGATACAGATCAAATCGTAGTCGTACGATTCGTGGAGGCTCATGAGGTGATCTTACCCCGCCGCCCCTGCAACTTTGTCTTCCGAACGGAGTAGACAGAGGAGGAAGGCGCTACGCCTTTCCGGAAACAGGAGGCAGAACCATGAAGCGGACACCCACAGTCACTCGACTTTTTACCGCCGCGCTGCTCGCGGTGTTCCTGGTGCCGCTTGCGCCGAGGCCGGCGAGCGCGACGCCCGGACGCGCATTCTCCAGCTCGGACAAGATCGTCGCCGCCTATGTGTTTCAATGGTTCACCGCCAGCGGTGGGCAGACCCAAGGCGTGTGGCATCCATTGGAAGGACGGACCAACTGGGACGGCTCGGTGGCATTCTGGACGCGGCAGGTCAAGGACATGATGGACGCTGACATCGATCTTCTGTATGTCCATCTGATTCCGGACTTCGAAACGCAGAGGGTCAACCTGTTCACCGCTCTCTCCCAGCTCCGTGCCGCCGGTTACCGCGTCCCGCAGGTCGCGCCGTTCCTCGATCCCGCCATCACGTTCCACCCGACCTATCTGGGACCGATCGATCTCTGCACCAGCGCCGGGAAGGATACCTTTGTCAACCAGTACGTCCGCTTCTACAACCAGTATCGCTCGGTCAACGCCGACGCCGAGGGAGACTCCTATCTCGCCACCGTGGATGGCCACCCGGTGCTCTCCACCTGGGCCATCAATGGGAGCTTCAATCCCTCCTGCCTGACCCGCCCGGACGTCGTGAGCCGGCTCTCGGCGTCGCTCGGCAGCCTCTTCGCCAATGGCATCTACATGGTCTCGATCGCCAGCGCCGGCGTCTCCTGGGCCGACGAATACAACCGCGTCTTCGTGGGCAACTACGGCGGCCCTGCCTATCTGGTCGACGGCATCAGCGCCAGCGTGAAGCCCGGACAGTGGGACATGCTGATCGGCTCGGATCCGGGACGCTATCTGGCGCGGAATGGCGGGGCCGCCTACTCCGGAGCGTGGGATATGATCAATGGCAACAGCACGCTCAAAAGGGTTCATATCGAGAGCTGGAACGAATACACCGAAGGAACCGGTCTCTATGAAGCCGACCCGACCAAATCATACTGGCTGGAAGAGGGCTATCCGCAACGCACCGACACCTGGGGCTCGGCCGCCCGCAACTATATCGACATCACTGCCCAGAAGGCGGCGGTCTTCAACAACGTGGCGGAGCTGAACGCGAGCTTCCTCGCCGCCGGCCTGCCGGCGCAGATGGAGCCGGGTGAGACCGCCGCGGCCACCATCACCGTGCGCAACGAGGGAGACACGCAGTGGCGCAACAGCAACAACTTCAAGCTTACTCTCGACTGGGGCAATGGAACCGTCCAGAGCTTCCCGCTCGTCGACAGCCAGAATGAGGTCGACCAGCGCGTCGACCCTCTCTTTGCCGGCAAGGGCGGCTATGGCGGCGTCTTTCGCGGCCGGCCGGTCACCTTCCAGGTCAGCATCACCGCGCCCACCACGGCGGGGACCTACGCCCCGGTCCTGCGCATGGCGCAAGGCGCGACCGGCTTCGGAGCAACGCTCGCGAAGACCGTCAAGGTCATGGTCTGCGAGTCGTCCGTCACGCCCACCACCGTCTACGCCACGCTGGCCATTCCGGCCTATGGCGACAACTACTTCTGTGGCGACCTCGGGGAGATTCAGCGGACTGCCGACTTCATCTGCACCCAGAAGGGCAAGACCGGCGCCCTCTCGTTCACCACCGGCGCCAAGCCGTCCGGCAGCTACTGCGCCTACAAGACGCCGAGCGACACGCCCAACTGGGGTCTCACCGGCAACCTGGGCCACGGCACGCAGACCATCAACCAGGTGGTCTGCAACGCCTGCGGCGCCAATGTCACTCCGACGACGGTCTATGCCACCGTGGGTATCCCGGCCTACGGGGACAACTACTTCTGCGGCGATCTCGGCACCCCGCAGGTGACGGCAAACTTCGTCTGCACCCAGAAGGGCTACGTCGGCGGCGCCGCCTTCTTCCGCACCGCCACCAAGCCCGCGGGCTCCTACTGCGCCTACAAGACCGGCGCCGACACGCCGAACTGGGGTCTTCTCGGGAACTTCGGGAACAACACCCTCATCCTCTCCGAGATCCAGTGCACGAACCACGTGCCCTGACATCGGATCTTCTCGACGGCTGATCGACGGCGCCTTCGGGCGCCGTCCTCTCTTTGTCCGTGCCGGGCCTACCGCTTCGGGCGGCCGAGAAGGCGTTCGTGGGCGCGCTCGATCTCAGCCAGCACGTCTTCCGGGTGGACCTCCTGCTCGAGCTCCTGGAGGTCCTGGTCGTCGGAGCCTGTGATCCCCAGGTGCTCCCGGATCTCATCCAGCATCCGCAGCACCTTGGTGATTTCATGCTCGGTGAGCAGGCCGATCTGCAGGTCGAGATTGGCACGCTGGTCGGCTTCGTCACTCAGCCGGTTCTGGCTGATCAGCACGAACGCCGAGAGGAAGATCGCCTCCAGGGAGACCACCAGGGTGAGCAGGCCATACGGGAAGGGGTCGAACTTGGGGAGGCCGAACCATCCCGAATTGGCCAGGATCCACAGGCCGAACCAGCCGACATGGATATAGACGAACGCCATGCTGCCGGAGAAATCGGTGATGACGTCGGCGACCTTTCCCTGCAGCCCGCGTTTCTTGTCGGCCTTGCTGCGCAGGTCGGTGAGCTTGACGATGTTCCGCTCGATGACATCGCACAGGGCGGAGCGTGGTTCCGGGCTTTTCGGCTTGGAGCTCATAGAGGATCATCCTAGCCTACCGGGAAATCGGTTAGCCTCTTCGGCACCGATCCCCGGGCACCGTGATGACCACGGTGGCCCCGCCCAAGGAGGTCTGCTATGAAGGTGTTCCCCATCCGCTATACCGACATCGAGAAGATCATCGTCGCCCTCTATCCCTGTGAGACCTGCCCGCCGCAGGTCGCGGTCAAGCCGAACGGAGATTGAGAGTCCCGGGGGCCGGCTTCTCCGCCGGCCCCGCTGCTCCGCTCCGAGGGGGAATCATGGAGCTGCTCCGCAAGCTTCCCACGTACGAAGAGATCCGCGCGGCGGGCGCCCGGCTGGTCGTGCTCCGCGCCGCGCCCGGCTCGGCCCGCCGGCGCGCGATCCGCGACTGGCTCGACACCGCCGGGAGCGAGGACACCGCCGGCCTTTTGCTCCGTTGCGACTTCGCGATCGGAGGTCCCTGGGCCGGAGCGCGCGACGTGGTGCGGAACCTCTGGAGCGAAAACGCGCAGACGGGCTCCCTGCGGCTCCTGCAACGGCATGCCCGGGAGCTCTCCATGGTCCTGCCGAGCCGCTTCCGCGATCTGGAAATCCCCGACCTCACCCTCATGGATGTCGCCCCTCCGTCTGAGCGGGTGCGCGGCCACGCCATGGACCGCGCGTACCGGCTCGTCCAGGGACTGGTCGAGTGGACGGCCGAAGCCGCCAAGGTCTTCGACCCCACCTCCTGGGTCCTCGCCTGCGACGGTTTCGAAAACGCCGGATCTCTCGCGACCGCCTTTTTCCACGAGCTTCTCCGCCGCCGCGGCACCGACCTCGATCTGACGCTCCTGGTGACGGCTCCCCCCGGCAGCGAAGGGCCGTCCTTCGCTGACGGGTTCGAGACGCTCATCGTCGAGCCACCGCCCTCTCCGGTCCTCCCCGATCCGGACCCGTCGCCCGACGAAGCGGCGCGCCGGGCACTGAAGCTCGAGGAAGCCACGGCCGGCGACGTCCTGGCCCAGCGCGAGGCGCTGCCGGACATTCTCTGGCTCTGGACGCGGGCCGGCCACCGCGACCGCATCCTCTTCTGGCAGGCGATCGGCTTCACCCACTGCTACTACCACGCCTTCTACGAGGACGGCCTGCGCTACGGCGATGCGATCCGCGACCACATCGACGAGGTCCTCGCCCTCGCGCCCCATCTGACGCGCTGGAACCTGGTGGGCGCACTCGCCTACAGCGACCTCGCCATCCGCCGGCCCGAGAGGGCGCTCGATTTCGTTCTCCGCGAAGGGATGGCGCGGATCGACAACCCGGCCAACCAGGCGCGCATCTGCTACGTGCTCGCCATGATCTACGCCCGCCACCTGCCGCCGCCGGATTATGAGAAAGCCGAAGCTTATATCCACCAGGGTCTCGCGGCCCTCGACCAAGCGGATCTCCCAGACGAGGACCGTGCGTTCCTCCGTGTCTTCATCCTGAACGGCCTCGCCTTCATCCGCCACCGGCAGGGGCGCGCCGCAGAAGCCCTCGAGCTCTGCCGGAGCGGCTACGCCCTGCTCGAAGAGCGCCTGCCGCCGGACCGCCACCGCCTGCACCGCTCCTCCCTCCTCTACAACATGGCGCAGGTGCATGCCGCCCTCGGCTCCTACGAGACCGCCGTCGAGTACTACACGCGAGCCGCCGACTTCGACCCCAACAACACCGACTTCCACCACGACCGCGGCAACGCCCTCGCCGGTATGGACCGCCTGGACGAAGCCGTCGCCGACTACCAGGCCGCCATCCGCCTGAGCCCGCCCTACCATGAAGTCTGGACCAATCTCGGCCAGGCCCTGAAGCGTCTCGGCCGTTTCGAGGAAGCGCGCGACGCCTACACCCGAGCCCTGGATCTCGACCCGGCTCAACCCCTCCCCCGCCTCGGCCGCGCGCAGTCCAACGCGATCCTTGGCCACCACGCCGAAGCCCGGAGCGACTACACTGCCGCCCTCGCGAGCGATCCCGATCAACCGCTCCTCCTCGCCAACCGCGCCGTCCTCTGGTTCCAGGAAAGCCGTCTCGCCGAAGCCCTCGCGGACCTCGACCACGCCATCAGGCTCGCCCCGGAAACCGCCGATCTCTACTTCAACCGCGCCGCGGTCTACGAGAAGCTCGGGAGGATCGAAGAGATGGAGGGAGACCTGCGGGACTACCTGGAGCGGAATCCCGGAGCGGAGGACCGGGACGAGGTGGAGGCGCGGCTGGCCCGGCGCGACTGAGCGGGCAACAAGATCTGTGCCCTTACTCGCACGCCTGCGCTTCCTTGTTCGGTGCGGGAAGCACGCGCTGAAAAGTGATCGGTGTCTTCCCTTGCGGCAGGTACCGGATCACGCGCTCCGCGTCTCCATCCTTCACTCGATAGGCGATCTCCACGCTGGAGTCGCCGACGGTGCCGGCTTCACGGCGGATCAGGTGCATGCCGTCGCGCATCCCGGCGGCGTAGCCCGGGCTCCCCGGATCCACACCGGTGAGAATGCCTCCGGCCCGTTGAGTCGCGTCGACGTCGAAGCCGCGGTGAAACTCGGGCTGGGTGACGGTCGTGACCGCGTAGCCGCCGCCGAGCAGATCCGCGGGAAACAGGATCGGTTGGCCGGCTTCGACGGAACGCGTGAGATCGGACGTCATGTCGAGGCCGGTGGCTTCCCGCAGAATGGCGGGAAACAACGTCGAGGCCGGAACGTGCCGGCCCTCCGCGGCGTTGCGGTGCGCCCGGGCGAGTTGGAGGCGGAGGACGTCGTCCAGCTCGAGGCGGCCCTCCGAGGCTTGCCGGATCCGATAGGCCAGAAGGTGCGCGAGGACGTGGCCGCGATCGTAAGGGATCTTCTGCACGGCTTCATCGGTCCAAAAGCTCCGGGCAACATCGGCCGCGGTCGCCTGGCGAGCCGGCGAGGTCGCGTAGCGCAACAGTGTGCGGTTCAGATCCTCGACGTACTCCGCGTGCGACCAGAGACCGGCACGGAGGAGCATCCGGGACGCGTAGTACTCGGTGAAGCCTTCTCCAAACCAGTAACCGCGCGTCTCGTCCTGCTCGTCTCCTCCCAGCTCTTTCGGAAACCAGGTGTGCAGATATTCGTGCGCCAGGAGGTGCGCCCCATCGGCGAGATTGAACGCGGGCGTGGAGGCCACCGAAAAGGCGTCGGTGCGGCCGGTGCCGTGGTAGGAATACCCGTCTTCCCCGCCGCCGAGCGGTGCCACGGGAACGACGAAAGGACGCGCGGGAGCGCCCCAGAGATCGTTCTCGGTCCTGATGATCTTTTCCACCATGTCCGTGAAGGCTTCGGGGGAGAAGTGCCAGCTTCCCCGGATGGCCACGCGAAGCCGGGCGCCCTGGATGTCACGGTCGACGATGCGCAGATCGGAGCCGCCGAGCGCGACGCTCTCGATGACATCCTCGACGGTCCCCGGACGGGCACCGGACAGATGGTCGAGATCGGAAGCGATCTTCCAGTCCGCCGGGAAGCCCTTCCAGGCGAACCGGGCCGGAGCGCTCTGCCGGCCGTCGGGCTCGGCAAACACTCCTTCGCCGTGGAAGAAGAACCAGCCGGGGAGGATCAGAGGCCGGGCCTTCTCATAGCCGAATCCCGGATCGGTGGTGTACGCGGAATGGACGCGATAGCGCACCGTCAGCGGAGCCCCGGGCTTGTGGGTGATGACGCGCTCCGCCGGCCCCTCCGCGCGGACGGATCCGGCGCCTTCCACCTCCACATCGCTCAGATGCCGCCAGAGGTCGTCGCTGCCGGCCCAGGTGCGCGGCAGATGCAAAAGAGTCTCGCCATCCGCGTCGCCGGTCCACTGGATCTCGACGGACAGCCCGGTGAGCACCCGGTCCGCCATGACCGGTGCAATGGTGTATCTGACCGCGTCGCTGCCGGGAGAGGGCGCAGCGCCAGCGGGGGTTGCGAGTGCTAGAACAAGGCTCAACGCTGTGATCATGGGCTCCTCGGGTGCCCGCCCAGAGGAACAGGTGCGGTCTGGCGCGGGCTCCGATCCTATAACGGAGCCGAATACCGCCAGCCCTCACCTCGACAAAGCCCTCACGGACCTCGACGGGCTCTCCGACAGCCTTGACGTGTAACGCGTCAGCTCCAATTCGTTACCCGTCAGCGTTGATCTGTAGCACGTCAGCCCCAATTCGTTACGCGTTCGCGCCGGGATGCAACACGTCAGCGTCGATTCGTTACCCGTCAACACTGGCGCGTAACGTGTCAGCCCCAACCGGTCGTCCGTCAGCACTGAAGTGTTACGAGTCAACTCCAATTCGTTACCTGACAGCGTTGGCCTGCAACACGTCAGCCTCAATGTGTCACGCGTTGATGCTGACGTGTAACGCGTCAACTCCGACTGAACACTCGTCAACACTGAGGCGTAATGCGCCAACCCTGACGGGTCGTCCGTCAACACTGACGCGTAACGCGCCAACTCTGACCGGTCGTCCGTTGGCGCTGACGGGTAACGCGTCGGAACGAGCAGTCATCGAGGAATGGCTCTCTCCGCGTCCGTCCTTATCACTGGTGCTGCGGCTGGAAGGGCAGCCGTGTTAAATTTTGCTTGATCTCTTCGCTTTGCGAGCCGGAGGTCGCCCCAGATCGGAGACGCCATGCGACGGAAATTCTCCTCGAGCTTTTGGCTCGTGGCTGGAGGCGCCCTGCTGGGGTGCGCACTCACAATGGTCTGTTTGGCGGCCGGCCCGGCCTTCTTCCGAGAAGCCAGCGCGGCGGACGTCCAGTCTCTCATCCCTGAGTTGGAGCCTTTTCGCCTGACCGAAGGCCGCTTGGGACAGATCGCCTATGCTCCATTTCCGACCCCTCTCCTGCCTCAAGGTCTCCAGCTCATCGCGCAGCGCGCAGGCATGCCACCCCGCGAGCGCGTCCTCTTGTACCTCGCCGCCAAGAATCTGGGGAGGGCGATTACCCATCTCGAAGAGGTTACGGAGAAGGCTCCCGGAGATGCCCTGCTGCTCTCCGATCTGTCCTCACTCTACGGCGAACGTGCTCGCGCAGAAGACCGCCCCGACGACTATGTTGCATCCCTTGAGATGGCCGATCGGGCCGTTTCCGCCGTCTCTGACTCGGCGGAAGCAAACTTCAACCGTGCCCTCGCCCTGGAGCATCTGTTTCTCTATGAAGAGGCGAGCCGGGCTTGGGTCCGCTATCTCCAGATCGAGGACAGCTCACCTTGGGCTGACGAAGCCAGAACGCACCTCGAAAAGCTCGCTGCGGCTGCGGACCGCCAGCCCGATCCAGACTTCCACCTCTTGCTGATTCAAGCTGTCGACGCAGGGCATCTTGACGTCGTCGCCGAGCTCGCATCCGAGGCACCGGAGGAAGCGCGGGAAGTCTTCGAGATCAAGGTGATTCCTAAATGGGCTGAGTCGATCGCTCGCGGTTCTTCCGACCCGGCCGCTCGCCGGCTCGCCGGCGCACGCGTTCTCGCCGAGACGCTGGCAAAACGGGGCGGCGACCGTTCCTTTCTGCAGATCGTCGAGGAGATGGAGGAAGCGGCAGGCACGCGACCTGAACGTCGCACGACGAACCCATTGATTCACTCACTCCAACTCCTGAGGGTTGGCCAGGAGGCGATGGAAGAGCAGCAGTTTACCGTCGCAGAGCGCGCTCTCGCCACGGCTGAAACTGACTTGCGCGCCATCCACAGTGCGGCAGCAGCACAAGTGCTCTTCCTTGAAGCGATCTGTCAGGCCAAAAAGAAAAACGTCCGTGGCGCGGAGGCTGCTCTCAGGCGATTGGGGCACGAGCCATCGCTCCTTGCCAACCATCCCAGCCTGGAAGCGAGGCGTCAGTTGTGGCTCGGATTTCTCGCGCAGCGAAGATCTGCCCCTACGGACGCTCTCGCTTACTATCAGCGGGCTCTACCGCTCTTCATCTCTCTTGGCGAGTTTCCGAACACTGCTTCGATCCAGCACCTGATGTCTGAAAGCCTGGGCTCTCTCGGCCGGCCGGGCGAAGCATGGCGGTATTGGTACCGCACTCTCGAATGGGCCAGGAAGGGACACTCCGGCCGCGAGGCGATGCTCGTGTTGGACGCACTGAATACGGCAGTTACCGCCGCGCTGGCTCAGCGGCGCCCAGAGGCCGCGCTCGATTTTCAGACGTCGCTGCTCCAATTGGCAAGGGCTTCCGATAACCGAACCGACATCGTTGACCAATTGCTGCGCCGTGCCCGGATCAAAGCAGCTCTTGGGCGCAGGGAGGAGGCGCGAAAAGATTTCGCAAGAATTCCTTCTGTGCTGGAAGGTATGCCGCTTGGCGCACGAGAGAGGCTGGCGGCCCGCCTCGATCTTGCGCGAAGCGAGATCGCCGAAGGCAAGGATCTGGCTGCTGCGATCGCCTTCGACTCCTCAGACCAGGCACTTGTCCCTCGCTCGCTGAGCGCGCGAATCGATTTCGATTTCCAGCGCGGTGACACGGTTGCCGCCGAGAGCGGTCTCGAACGGTCTCTGGAAGAGCTGGAGCGGCGGCGCGAAAAGGTCGCCCCCGGGAGCGACCGGATTTCCTTCTTCGACCAGGCTCAACCGATGTACGAGAGGATGATCGCTCTCCAACTGCACCTCGGGCGACCCGAGAAGGGCTTCGAAGCTCTCGAACGCTTTCGTGCACGCACTCTTCTCGATCAGCTTCAGGAAGTCCCTGCCCACGACGAGAGATCCGACACCAGTATCTATCTCCTGAGCTGGGAAACAATCTGTCGCCGGGTGCCGGAGCACACTGTCATCGTGGTCTATGCCGTCGTTGACGGCCGTCTGGTCACATGGCTGGTTCGTGCAGAAGGAATTCTCCTGGTCCAACAACAACCGATCTGGAGCTCGGTCTCCTCCCTGGTACAAGCCAAGAGGCGCAACGGTTCTCTGGAACAACTCCGGCGCTCGTTGATCGCTCCGTGGCAGAGGGAGGTCCCGCTCGGTGACCGGATCGTTTTCGTCCCGACTCGAACGCTCTTCGAAGTTCCGTTCGCGGCATTTCGCGATCCGGCCTCCGGGCGATTCTTGATCGAGGACCATCCCATCGCGGTCGCACCGAGCGCGTCCGGATTCCTTGCCGCCTTGGAGCACGACCGCACTTTATCTGCTGGACGTCCCGCGAGCGTTCTCTTGGTGGGGGATCCCGCCATCGACCCTTTCTCTCGGGATCGGCTGCCTCGACTCCGGGCATCGGAGATCGATCTCCTCAGCGGCCTGTACCGCGGTCTCAGCACCCGCGTCCTGAAAAACTCCGACGCAACCCCTGCGCGAGTCCTGTCCGCCCTCGGTCAATCCGACATCGTGCATCTCGCGGTCCACTCCGTGCCTGTCCAGGAAGACCCGGCTCGATCGCATCTCGTTCTTGCCTCGGGAAATCTGACCGCCCGCGACATCCTCGGATTGCGGCTGCCTCGGACCCGGCTGGTCGTGCTGGCTGCGTGCGGTACTCAGGCCGGGCCTGTGTCCCCAAGCGAAGGCTCCTTGAGCCTCTCCTCTGCTTTCCTCGCAGCCGGCGTTCCCGCGGTGGTGGGCAGCTTGTGGCCCGTGGACGATGCGAGCACGGCACGCCTGTCGGTTCGTCTCCATCAGGAGATTCTGCGCGGCGCCGATCCGATGGTCGCTCTCCGGACCGCCCAACTCGCGGAGCTCGATACGGTCCTGGGGCGCACCGATTGGACCTGGGCCAGCTTCGAGGTGTTTGGCGGCGTTGCGGCCCGGGAACCGAAGAGCCGGTGATAAACCTCCGGGCGTGCGGATCGAGCGGGTGGCGGGGTATCACGACCACCGCGGCACGCTGTTTCCGTTCCTCGATTTCACCCGGCCGTTCTGGACCGAGCCGGGCATTCCATGGACCGCCCCGACGGAAACAAGGAAGAGGACGGGACCTTATTCGACAAAGTGGACGAGAGCAGGAAAGGCCAGCTCGATGGGCTGAATGAACGCCAACAGTTCCTTGAGGGTGTTCGCGGAGGCGATGACGTCATCCTCCGAGAGTGCCACCCAACGTCCCACGAGCTTCGGCCATTCCTTCTTGAGACGCTCGAAAGCACGGCTCCGGTCGGGAGCCAGCTCAGTAGACGGCCGAGCCCAAGCTCTCTCGGCGCCCGTCCGTAGACTCATCCGCTCCCCGGCCCTACTCGTCCGACGCCACGGCTTTGGTGGGGGTTCCGAAGCGGTTGCCGACGACGGGGACGTTGCGGTCGCCTTCGCGGCTTCCCAGGTAGGAGCCGAGAGGAGTGGCGCCGGACTCGGGCTTCTTCATCACCGTGCTGCCGTTCTGCTGCACGACGTGGGTCAGCTCGTGGGCGAGGAGCTCTTTGCCTCCGGAGCTTCCGGGGTTGTACTCGCCGCTACGGAAGAAGACGTCCTGGCCGGTGGTGAAGGCGCGGGCTTGCAGGGAGTGGTTGAGGGCGTCGGATTTGGCGTCGGCGTGGACACGGACGCCGCTGAAGTCGGCTCCGAAGGCGGGCTCCATGGAGGCGCGCACCTCTTTGTCCAGGCCACGGCCGCCGGAGCGGGCGCCTTCGATCGAGCTTTCGACGTCCGCTCCGATCGGACCTCCGCCGGCTCCACCCTCGCGCTGCACGGCACCGGCGACGGGCTTTTTCATCACGTCGTCGAGCTCGTCTTCGGGAGCCCGCTGGACGCCTCCGGGAAGGGCCTTCCGGTCGATCTCGTCCAGCTCGTCATCGCGCTGCACAGCTCCGGGCACGAGCTTGGTGTCCAGCATGTCCTCGTCGTCCACCCGCTGGGTGACCCCGGGAGCCGCCATCTGCTGTACGACCTGCTTCGCGACGGTGTCGGCCTCGTTCTCATAGTGGTCGCCGACCGGCCCGAGGGTGAGCTTGGGCTGGATGGCACCGCGGCGGGCCGGTGCGAAGGCCCGCTGTGCGGCCTGGAATGCCGGCGCGCCGGATGTCTTGGGGCGGGGAATCTGGATCTTGCCCATGGGTATGCTCCTCTGCCAGGAGACGCGAGGCCTTCTTTGCAGACGGATTGTAGCACTTTCACGGCTTGAGCCTTGAGGTCTCGGCTGGTCTGGTATAGCGTTCTCGTGCTATTCGAGGAACCGCGGTGAAAGCACATCTCTGGAGCTCTGGGCATCGCCTGCTCACGCCGGGCTTTCTCCCAACATGATGGGCCATGTCTGACGAGAGCATTCCATTCCTCACCTGCGAGCTCAGGGTCTTCCTCGGGCAGCTCGATTCCATCCGGCGCCAGATCCAGTCGCGCCAGACGGTCGGCTCCGGCCCGGGGGATCTGCCGCGGGATCCGAACGCCATCCGCGACCGCCTGGCGGCGCTGCTCCGGCGGCAGGTGGCGGACGCGCAACGGGAGGCCTACGACAGCAAGTCGGAGACCTTCCAGCACGCGCAGTACCTGATGGCGCGGCTTGCCGATGTGACCCTCAACAGCTTCGACTGGTGGGGCCGCGGTCATCTGCGGCGCCTGACCGACGACTTCCCGCCGCCGGACGGGCTGGCGGCCGACGTCGTGGTGCAGATCGATCAACTGCTGGCGGACGACATCCCGAGCGTCGAGCTGGCGGAGATCTACATCCTCACCCTCGCCGCCGGCCTGGAGCCCACGCGCGACGATCCGAAACGGCAGCGGCAAATTGAGCAGCGGCGGCAGAAGCTCTTCACGCTGGTCGCCCAGCGCCGGCCCGAGCTGGCGGTCGCGCAGGATCCGCTCCTCTTCCCCGAGGCCTACACGATCACGCCGGAACGCGGACCGGTCTCTTACCTGCCCAACGTCGGCGGCTGGGCCGTCGCGCTCGGGATCGTTCTGGCCGCTCTGTTCCTGCTCTCCATCTTCTTCTACCGCGAGGCGACGAGCTCGCTCGCCGAGACCCTGAAAGACTTCAAGCTCCCGGGCTGACCCGATGTCGTTCGACCTCCCAACGGGAATCCCCGGCATTCTTGCCCTGACGCTCGGCGCCATCCTGGTCGTCATCGCGGTGGTGCTGCTGGTGCTCGGGCTGCTCCTCAAGCGCTCCCGGGAAGCGGCGACCTATGCCAGCTTCGAGGGCACCGCCACGGCTCCCGAGGGCATCGAGGGAGCCGGCGCCCTCAAGGTGGCCGACTTCCGCTCCTCGTCGTCGACGGGGACCGTGCGCCAGTCCTTCTCCAGCTCGCTGCGGCGGCTACGCGAGGCGCTGCCCGGCCGCCGGCCGCGCTACCAGCTCCCCTGGCTCCTCGCGATCGGCCAGACGGCCGCCGGCAAGACGACGCTCCTCGGCGACACCGAGATCGGCCTCCCCTACGGCACCCCCGACAACGTGCCGCGGAGCACGTCCAACGTCTGCCGCTGGTGGCTCTACGACCGCGCGGTGGTGCTCGACGTCAGCGGCGACCTGGTGCTCCGGCTGGACGGCGCCAGCTCCGACCAGCCGGCCTGGATGGGCCTGCTCAACACGCTACGCGAATACCGCAGCCGGCGGCCAATCGACGGCGCGCTGCTCGCCATCCCGGTCACCGAGCTGGTCGGCTTCGAGCAGGCCGACTCGCGCACCCGCGGCGAGATCGCACGCCGGGCCGAGCTGCTGCGCACCCGGCTGGACCAGGCGCAGCGGGTGCTGGAGATGCGCTTCCCGGTGTACGTGCTGATCACCCAGTGCGACCGCCTGCCGGGCTTCGCGGACCTGCTCACCACGCTCGACGACGGCCAGATCCGGCAGATGTTCGGCTGGTCCAATCCGAACCCTCCCGAGGTGCGCTACAGCCCGGGCTGGGTGGACGACGCCTTCAACAGCGTCACCGGAGCGCTCGACCGGCAGCAGCTCCTGGTGCTGCGCGAGGGGCGTCCCCTGGCGCAGCCGCAGAGCTTCCTCTCGTTCCCGGCCACCATCGCCTCGCTGCGCGAGGGGCTGCGCATCTATTGGAACCAGCTCTTCTCCGACAACGCGGCGAGCAACGGCCTCGCGGTGCGCGGGCTCTATTTCAGCGGCGGCGAAGGCTTCGACGTCCCCGCCGGAGGCTCGCCGCACCATCTGCCGTGGGACTCCGGAATGCCGCTCCGCGCGCGGACCGACACGCACCGCCGGGTGGACTTCCTGCCGGATCTCTTCGGCCACAAGATCCTTGCGGAGTGGAATCTCGCGAGCCCCGCCGACGACGCCCTGCGCCGCCGCCGGATGTGGCGGACGGCGCTTCAGCTCGCGCTCGCTGCGGCGCTCTTTCTCGGCCCGCCGCTTCTCTGGTGGAGCTGGCGCACGACGGCGACCAACGCCGAGGTCCTCGGCCGCAACTTCGTGAGGCCGGCGCAAACCGCGCTGCGGAATGCGGGAGATGCGCGGGGCACGGCGAGCGAGCAGCAACACGACGACGCCGTCAAAGTCCTGAGGGCCGCCAACGAGGTCGGCGACTACACGCTGCGCAATCTCTTCCTGCCGGCTTCCTGGTCTTCCTGGTGGACCTCGATCCCCGGCGACGTCCGCAAGACCGGCACCGCGGCCTATCAAGGCGTGGTCTTCCCCGCTCTCGACCAGAGCCTGGTGAACCAGATGCAGGAGCTGGCCGGCGGTCAGCCGGCCAGCTCGCTGCACCCCGCGACGACCGACCTGCCGTCCGTCCCCGACTACCAGACACTCAAGGCGACCACAGACCAGCTCAAAAACCTGCAGAACGACATCGAGCGCTACGACCGCTTCGTCTCCGGCCGCTGTGTGTCGAGCGAGGCCGACTGGCAGAAGGACCTGCAGGGGCTGGTGGACGCTTTCGATCCCTCCATCCAGTGGAAGCCGCCCACCGCGGCGGCGACCCGCTACTACCGCCATGTGCTGTGCGACGTCCAGTCCACCCGAGGCTTCGCGGCCGACGGCGCGACGCAGGACGGCCTCAAGGAGCGCGCTCTGGCTCTCGGCGACGGCATGTTCGCCAGCCTGTATGGCGACCACGTGCTGGTCGGCGACCTGGACAGCCTGCAGAAACAGGTGACCTCCCTCTCCCGCACGCCACCGCCCTCGGCGAGCGCCGCCCAGACCTACCGCGACCTGGTGACGCTGATCGACCGCACGAAAAAGGACCTGGAGCTGCCGGCCGTCGCCTGGGTCGGCCAGGACAAGCTGTCCCTGGGCACGCCCTACAGCGACCTGCTCTCCTCGATCCGTAGCTCGCGGTACCTCGGCCCCGACGTGTCGAGGAGCATCGGCACGACGGGCGAGCAGGGGTTCACCGGCTTTCAGATGAAGCTCAACGGGTATGCCACAGACGCCACCGGTCCGCTCCTCGCGCCACCCAAGGGCAAAACCGTCCAGCTCAAGCTCTCCGACACCATCCTCGGCCTCGAAACGGCGCTGAACGGCCTCTTGAGCCAGTACGCGCAGCCGAACAACGGGCCGCGGATCACCGCCACACCGCCGGCCGGCACCTACCTCGCCTGGAACCCCAGCCTGCTGGCCGACGCGGTCAATCTGCTCTCCGGCTATCAGAGCTTCATGGGCCAGAAGTTCAAGGGCTTCCCCGGCTTCCAGCAGGTGGTCGACACCTCGACCCGCGACACCGTCGAGCTCAACGTGCTCGACCAGGTGGCCGCCGCCCAGCTCTTCCCCTCGCGGCCGTCGCTGTCGACGCGCGAGCTGCGCGAGAGCTTCCTCAATCTCCAGGTCGCCAACCTCACCGCCGCCGCGGGCTCGCTCAACACGCTGCTGGCCGGCTTCACCAAGCCGCCGGCGGTGAACGGCTGCGCCGGCAGTGAAGGGACGGCCTACTGCCAGCTCACCGCCGTATTGCTGGCGCAGAAGCTGGCGCTGCTCCGGCAGCTCGACAGCCTGCTGTCCGAGCAGGGGCTCTACGCGCCGTCGCAGAGCAACCTGGCCGCCTGGACCGGCCGGACCAACCTCGCGTGGACCGCCTTCGGAGCGCCGAACGCCAACGGGCTGACCTCCTTCGTGGCGAATCAGCAGCAGACCGTCCAGAAGATGAACGACACCTACGCGACCCCCATCCTGGCCGCGGTACAGACCCGCGACGACCGGAGGGTGACCGCGGACCCGGCCTACCGGCGCTGGAGCCTGATCGGCAGCGACCTCACGGACTACCAGGGGAAGAAGCCGAACAACGCGCTCCAGCTTCTGGAGACTTTCATCACCACCGACATGTCGGCGGCGACCCCGGAGACCTGCCTCTCGATCGCGCCGGTGCCGGGTGCCTGCTTCGCGTCCCCCCCGACGCCCACGGCCTTGACCAATCCGCCGCCCTGCGACTTCTTCATCGAGCACCTGACCCGGCTGCAGACCAGCGTCCAGCAGCGCTGCGAGCTGCTGGCGCAGGGCAACGGCGAAGAGGCGTACGGCCGGATCGCCGCCGCCTTCAACACCTCTCTGAATGGCAAGTTCCCGTTCAGCGCCTCGCTCCAGGCTCCCGGCGTGACGCCGGCCGAGATCAGGAGCTTCTTCAAGGTCTATGACGTGGACAAGCCAAAAGTCGACCACCTGCTCAAGGTGATCTCCCTGAGCAGCCAGCGCAGCCCGGCGTCGCCCCCCTCTCCGTGGTCGCCGCAGACGGCGCGTGCGGTGAATCAGTTCTTCGAGGAGATGAAGCCCGTCCGCGTCTTCTTCCAGGCGTTCCTCAACCCGGCCACACCGGCGGCGGGCAAACCGGCGCCGCCGTCCCTGCCGGCGTACGATCTCAAGATCGACCTCCGCCCCTGGCCGGAGCGCGAGACCGGCGGCAACCAGATCATCGAACGGCAGGCGGTGATCAACGGCGTCGTCGTGCCGGCGCCGCCGCCCTCCGCCACGACACCCGTGCCGGCGACGCTCCCGCCGCTGCGCTGGAGCTACGGCGCGCCGGTCCAGGTCTCGCTGCGCTGGGCGGAGAACGGTCCTCTGATGCCGCTCCTGCCGCCGGGAAACCCGAGCGCGCGCGTCGAGCAGAGGACGGTGATCTACGACTACACCGATCCGTGGGCTTTGCTGCGGCTCTTGACGGATCATCAGGGGTCGCCGGACGATCCGGCAGGCTCCTCGGTCTTCGAGGTGCCGACCGCCCCGGCATCCGGCACGGCGGCATCGCCTTCGGCGCGGGTGCTGCTCGGCATCAGCTTGATGACGCCCGATGAGGCGCAAAATCCGTTGACGGTGCCGGCCTTCCCCACCGCGGCGCCGTCCGCCAGCCGCTGAGGCCATCCAGGAGGCTCAGAAGATGCCAGGCCCCCCCGTCACCATCGGCGCCATCGTCACCCTGACCCCCGGCGCGGCCGGCCCGCCCGACGCCGGCGTCCTCACCGCCATCCCGCAGACGCTCGTGACCGCCAACGGCATGCCCCTGGCGGTCGTGGGCTCGACCTGCCAGATGATCAACTCGTTGACCGGGATTCCCTACCCCATGGTCATCGCTCCCACCGGTACGAGCACGGGAGTCACGGTGACCGGCATGGCCCTGGTGCGGCTGGGCGACCGCATCGCCCTCGGCCCGGCGATCCTCCTGATCGCAGGCGTGCCGCCGATGCCGACGCTGATCGACACCTTCCCCCCCTGAGCGCCGGAGACGCCCGTGCTGACGGAATACAAGTTCAAGGAGCTCTACGACAAGGCCAACCACCTGCGCGCGGTCGGAGCCGAAGGCGCCGCCCGCGAGGTGCTCCTGTTCCTCTTCGACTACGGCGACGCCGCGGGCGGCTATGGCGTGGTCCGCCTGACGTTCGTGCTGCGCGACCTGAGCGAGCTCGCGGGCCTCACCGGCCAGGACCACGGCACCGAGGGCAAGAAGACCCTGCAGGAGCTGACCGAACGGCGCGACGCCCGGGAGGCCGCGGCGCGCAAGGGCGACGCCGACTTCAACCAGCTCCAGGAGCTCGTGGCGCTGAACCGGACGCTGAACGAACCGCAGCGGACCATGGCCCTCTACAAAGACCTCCAGGAGCCGGCCCGCACCCAGCCGGAGGCCGCGGAGAGCCGGCAGATGCTGGCCGATCTCCTGCGCGAGGACGTCTTCCTCACCGACGCGGAGAAGATCGCGGACCAGATCCTGCTCGAAAAGCTGAAACGGCGGGTGCTGGAGCTGGGCCACCGGGTGGCGGAGCTGTCCGCCGGCCAACCCCGCGAGATCGAGCTGCGCCAACTGGTGATCAGTGCCAAGAATCTCTCCGACCGCTATCGGACGCTGGACGACCTGCCGCGGGGAGACGAGGTCAAGCAACGCCTCGTCACTCTCTCCCGCGAGATCGCCGGCCTCTTCCAGCGCCACGCCCTCCTCCGTGGCCTTCCCCAGGGAGCCGACGCCCGGCCGCGCCTGGAAGCGATGGCGCACGATCTCGTCGCCCTCGCCGCCCGCTACGACATCAAACGCGAGATGCTGCTGGACGAAGAGCAGCGCGACGGCATCTTGCGGCTCGCCCGCAAGGTCGCCTCACAGATCTCCGAGTACCGGATCGAGGAGGACTTCGGAGCCGAAACCGCCAACCGCACCGCCGAGATGCGCGCCCTCCTCGGCGAGAAGATCGCCCGCGACGGCCTGCTCGTCTACGAGGTCCTGCTGCGGATCGACGACGAAGCGGTCGCCGAGAAAGTGGGAGCCTGGCTCCTCGCCTTCCGGCAGGACGGCGAGATGTACTCGAACCTCCTCGAAGCCACCCGCCGCGCCCGCAAGCCCGACATCGAAAGCCGCCTGCGCGAAGAAGCCGAGCGGCTGATGATCGTGTAGAAACGCCGACAGTCAAGGTACTTACTGTAGGTCGAGCGCTTTCACGACTCTCCCAAGATCTCGGCCGTCATCTCAAGGTTAATCTCTCGCGCTGCCTGAGCTACTGCGAGCACATATTCCCCCGGATCGCCCTCATCCAAACCTTGGAGCGAAAGGCGTCGCGCCAATTCGCTGGAGTCGCGCACGAACGCTCTGACGCGGGTCAAAAGAGCTTCATCCAATTCCACTTTCCCGGGATGTCGTTTCACCACATAGGCCAACAGGTGAACCAACCCGTGGCCGTCCATTTTCTCTCGACAGGCATAGCGCAGTACATCGGCGATCTCCTCCTCGTGCCTTCCGAGGGCGTGAAGGGCTTTGACTCGAATCATCACCATGGCCAGGAAATCGGGCTCCTCAGGTGAAGCTAGCGCAAGGATCTCGGCGGTAGTGCGTTCCGCTGCCGCATTGTCGCCAACCTCATACGCCAAGCTAGCAAGCTGGGCTTTAGTCCTGACCATCAGTTTATTTCTCAAGGCTGGCGCACAAGGCGCTAAGGAGATTTTCTCTGCCAAGAGCCGGAGAACTTCGGCGCAGTCGCGATAACTAATTGAATAGTTTGGATCAAAAACAACTATCACAGAATGAATAGCCTCTTCGACGATGCGCTCGATGTCGCTTGGGTGGGTCATCGCAAAGGCCCCCAGTGCCAAAGCTTGCATTTATCATCCGCCGTGCTCGTGTTGACCTGAAGCTCGGCGCCGGTCGGACCGAATTGAGCACGGAGGGCCGGTGCCTGAATGGACAGGCCCAGGACGGCAGTGAACAGGCACAGGCGCCGGCAACGACGGGACTCGGGCATGATCGCGGGCAATCGACAGTCTATTATCTCACGGTCAAAGTACCGTGGCTTGAACAGCACGATTCTTTGTCCATCCGAGCGGGAACACATTGAATAAACCGGCTTTGTATCATCACAAAACGATTTCTCTCTGAGCAGCGCCATTCCGGTCCATCACGAAGTCATTACGTCTTGGCCCGGAGCATTCCGGCTTGACCAAGGCGACTCTGGAGCATCAGGACCCTCTGACGGATCGGCCAGCGCCGTTCCGTCGTGATCGGGGCGATTATGCACGGCCGGAAGCGATGGACAGATCAAGCGCGTCTGATATAGACTAGACCAAGATGCGGATGTGATGCAATACCCCAAGTGGACGCGGCCTGGAGTTGGGCAAGACGTCGGAAGCCCATTCCAAGGCGGCGAAGCCTGGGCAAGGCAGCAGGGTGTTCTTTGACAACTGAATCCAACGGGCAGAGGAGAAACGGCCCTCTGTCTGTCCGTTTCTTGAGTGGGCTGCATGCCGGAGGTGTCTCCGGCGCAGAATGGGGTGAGCACGGAATAGTCCGTGTTTCCCCAGCACCGGTGGTTCTGGTCAGACGAGCGTCTGGGGCGTCGAATTCAGCCGGCGTTCCTGACAGCCGTGCTCGAGAGAGAGGGAGGGAATGGGGCGTTCCCTGCAAATCGGGCGGCCGGCTCGTCTTACGGCGCGGAAAAGTTCCGGCGCCGGCAAGAGGATTTCGGACCCGAGAGCCGGCGCCGCCGCACCCTGGAGGTCCGAGCCACCCTCGGCAAGAAGATCGCCTGCGACCGCCTGCTCGTCTACGAGGCCCTGCTGTGCTTCGTCGACGCGGTTGCAGAGAGAGTCTGCGCCTCGGCTTGGGTAGGCCCTTCAACGGAGTTAAGGCGGTCTCAGCCTTTCCATTCGCTGTTGTACAATACTTGCGGGCACGCAGGATCCTCCTGCGCGTTCCTCTGAAGGATGCTAGAGGAACACCAGCCATGACAGCCTACGTTTTCAGCAAAGCGCTCCCGTATACCGACTATTTGCAGGCAAATGGCCAGCACGACGAACTCAAGCAGAGCATCTCACAGGCGGCATTGTCCGTGGTCGCATCTATTGAGGAGTCGACGCGTTTTACGGAAAGGATGAACGCCGAACGAAGCGCCAGCCTTGAACTCAAGTTGGAAGAAATCAATTCAACTTTCCAGTGGGGCTTTAGCGAGCTCCTGCTGGCGGTCTCGGGCGTTCGAGATTCTCTGCAAGATCTGATCAGAGTATCCAAGACGCCTGCGCAAACCTGGGCCTACGAACAGTTTGAAATAGCGCGAGACGCCTTCCGGCGAGGCCTCTACGAGGAGGCAGAAAAATATCTCGAGAGAGCGATCGGTGGCTTCGGTTCAAACCCCGGCTACGACCTGGAATACCGGTTTCACTATTTTCTGGGCGTACTCCACATAGGTAGCTTCCGCAATCACGCCAATAAGATTGTAACCCCGGAAAAAGCGGAACAAAGCTTCCTGCGTGCGGCCAGATGCGCTCGCCACGACCTACCAGGGGAGGCTGGACGTGCATTTCTCGCCGCTGGCTGGGCCGCATACTGCCAGGGGAAATTCCTTGACGCGTTAGCGCATGCGACTGAGGGGAAAAATCTGCGACCAAACCTCCCAGAAGCTCACTATCAGCGAGCCAAAATCCTTGCGCATATCGGGAATTGCACCGAGTCAATGGCTGCGCTTCGAAAAGCAGTACTGATGGATCGAGAATACAGCTTAAAAGCCCTGACCGACGGAGATTTCCAGAAACTCGGAACCGCTCTGCCGGCCCTCCTCAAAAGCCTACGGGATGAAGCGGCAGAGAGGACGGCGATTAGCTGGGAGAAGTTACAACGCCTCTCCTGGTCATTCACTCTCTCTTTAGGGAAATTTTCGATCAGAGCAGTTGAGGACGGCCAGCGACTCGCAGCAATTGCAGAGAAGGCCCAGGACAGCATACAGCGGGCCAGAGCAAGCCAATATTACTTCGACTATCTCGATGCTTATGCGGACTGTGAAATAACTAGAACGACAGTACCAGCAGTCGTGGGTACTTTCCTAGACCGTGCGTCGTCGCAACTACAGGAACAGATTGTGGAAATAGAACATAGAAAAGCAGCAAACCAACAATCTTCAGGAGTACCAATTGAACCTTCTGGCTGCCTGCTTGCCATTTGTATTTTAATAGGCGGCTACATCCTCGGTTTCGCCTTGACCTCAAATATGAGTACCGATTATGGTGGTGTCCTCGTCGCGATCGGGGTGCCCATTGTCGCAATCGGCGCTATGCTCACTGTCTGTTTTTCCGCGAGAAAAGAGAACCTTGTTTCGATTGACAGCGAGCTTCAAGAGGCAGACCACTTGCGCAGGCAAGTCGCATCTTTCTGGCAGCGCCTAAACGCCTCTACCTGCGTCTAGACCTGCAGGAAAACGTACTTGAGCTGGATCCCATCTTGCTTGCCTAGGCCCGAAGAGCCCGCTAGTTGCTGATGCCGAGTAGGGCCATCCAATCTGGATACAGCGAGAGGAAGAGGGAGCCTCAATTTGCCGAGAGACGCCTTGAAGAGGATCTCCCAAGACTTGCGGCGGAAAAATAGGTTGCGTGCTCGCTGTCGCTCAAGCTTCCCGGCTCGCGGAATTCAGCCTCTCCGGGGAGAAAGGAACAGAGCCAACAGTGCGTGTCGATTAGGAGTCTTAATTAAGACAGACCGTGAACAGCCGATCCAAAGGCGGCAGGCAGGCACGCTTCGAAAGCGGCGACCACCCAGCCGCGACCCGCAAGCCCGACATCGAAAGCCGCCTGCGCGAAGAAGCCGAGCGGCTGATGAGCGCGTAGCGGCTCCGGACTTCAGCCCTCCCGGCTGTCATCCTGAGCGCGAGCCCAGCAAGCGCGGGCTCTGGGAGCGGGAAAGGTCCGCCCGCCCAGATCCTTCCGCTCGTCCCTCGCGTCAGGATGACGATGAGGAGATCACCCCAGGTCCAGCTCCTCCCAGGGCGTCCCGTCTTCAGGGCTCGCGGCGGCTGGCCTTTCCGGAGCCGCGGGGGCGGCCGCGGAGGCGGAGCGGTCCGGGCCGCGGCGGTGGAGAAAGAGGCGGAGGGCCACTTCGCACTCTTCGACCAGGGCGGCGCCGGCGCGCAGGGCGCCGACCACGTAGACCGCGCCGTCGAGGGCAGCGACGCCGGGGCGATCGACGGGCTCGTGCAGCGGCGGGTAGGCCAGCCAGCCGTCGGTGGCGGGATCGTAGGCGTCGAAGTCGGCCAACCAGCCCAGGCCTCCTTCTCCTCCCACGGCGTAGAGACGGCCGAAGACCGCAACCAGACGGACGCTGCACCGCGGCACCGGCAGCGGCGCCCGGTTCAGGATCCAGCGGTCCGCCGCCGGGTGGTATTGGTGGTGCTCGTCGGTGAGCGAGGGCCGGCCTCTCCCCTGGACGGAGCGCAGCTCGCCGCCGACGATGTGGATGCGGTCGCCCACCGTCGCCGCCCCCAGCGCGGAGACGCGGCTCGGCAGCGGTTGCCGCGGGCTCCAGATGCCGGTCATCGGATCCCACGCCTCGTGGCGGGCGGTGGCGCATTTGCCGGTGGCGGATTCGCGCAATCCGCCGAGGGCGTGCAGGCGGTCCCGGCAGCCGACCAGTCCGAAGGCGGTGCGCGGCGTGACCAGCGCTCCCCTTTCGGTCCAGGTGTCGGCGGCCGGGTCGTACTCGAAATGGCGGCCGCTGCATCGGCCGGTGGGATCGACGCCTCCCACCGCGTGGAGCTTGCCGGCCAGAACGGCCAGAGAACAGCCGCGCACGGCGGCCGGCAGGTCTTTGCGCCGCTGCCAGCCGTTGCTCCGCGGCTCGTAGGCCCAGAGGACGCCGGATTCGAGGAGGATGTAGACCTTGTTCCCGAGCGCCGCGCTGACCAGCGGACCGGGAGGGCCGCCGGGCATCTGCCGGCGGTCCACCCAACGGGGCTCCTCATGGTTCAGGGTCATCGCCCAGCGGCTGTAGGTATACCCCTCCGGCGCCTCGGCGGTGGGACCGAGGATGGAATGCTCGGCCGGCACCACGCCCACGGACGAGGAGAGCTTCTCCGGCGTCACCGAGCGGTCCGCGATCTGCGCCGTGTGGACGGCGTCGCGGCTGTGCAGGGTGCCGTAGATCGCGCCCAGGTCGGCGCGCCCCTGGACCTCCAGATCGCCGCTCACCCGCAGATTGGCGCGGATGTCGAGATCGCCGTGCATCGAGTCGCCGGCCTTGCTGACGGCCCCTTCGCTGAGCGGCTGGAAGACGCGGCGCAGGTCGAGGAGGTGATAGCCGTCCGGATCGTAGGTGAGCAGCGCCAGCGGCGAGAGGCGGCGCTCGACGCCGTGCGGCGGCAGCACCCGCGGCGTCCCCTGGCCGTCGCGCGGCCAGTCGATCTCCTGGTCCTGCGACAGGGTGCGGGCGGTGATCCACCAGTAGTCGCCGGTGTGGTACGGCGCGTCGTAGGCGAAGCGCACCTGGATGCCGGCCTCGATCTCCTGCCAGTCGCCGCCGGTGGCCGGCACGGTGCCCCAGGCGGTGAGCCCCTCGCCGCGCTGATCCCACAGGCGGACGAGCGGATGGCGGAGCGGCTCGGTGCCGACTCCGGGGGGCGGCGTCGGCCGCAGGACGATCTGATGGATCAGCGGGTCGACGCGGTCGACGCGGCAGAGCGGCTCGGCATCCTGGCGGAGGGCCAGATGGTCGTCGACGACCTCCACCCAGTCTTTCTCCTTGAGGTCCTGGAGGCCGCGGGGCGACGGGAGCAGCCGCACGACTCCGCTCGCGGTGTCCAGCTTGTGGACCGGGAAGACCACGGAAGCGTTGTTGCGCGACCATTTGAAGGTGGCGATGCGGCGGATGCGCAGCTCGACCTTGGTGCGCAGGGCCGTCCCGGGAGAGCTGTCGAGGGTGAGCGTCTGCTCCCCGGGGTCGAGCGCGGTGACGCGCGCCGTGTGGCGCGGCGGGTCCTGCGGCGCGGCGCCGTCCTGGAAGATCTCGACCGCCTGGCCGCGGCGCCAGCCGCCATCCCACTGCTCCAGGGTGATGACCTTGCCGTCTCCCGGCCCCAACGGCTTCACCGCGACATCGCGCCCGTCGCCGCCGTCGTGCACCTCGATGCGGTAGAGGAGGTTGTCCAGCTTCTGCGGAGCGAGCGGCCGGCGCCGGGCCTGCAGGCGCCCGCGCTCCAGCTCGGGAGCGATCAGCCGGTTCCACTCCTCATGGATCTCCGGCACGCTCGGGCTCTGCGACCACGCCGTGGTCACCGGGACGGAGCGGACCTGCGCCACCACGCGGCCGCGCGTCGCGGTGTCGGCTCCCCCGAGAGCGGTCTCCCGGATGTCGGGGTCTTCGATCGCGGTGATCGACCGCTCCCAGACGTCGAGATAGAAGACGTGGTGCTCGCGCTCCGTGCCGCGAGGCTGCGGCACCGTCCCCGCCGGACTGAGACCGCCGCCGGGGAGATCCGGCTGCGCGGTCAGCGGCGTGGCCTGCGGGCTCTCGCAGAGAATGCCGTCGACGTAGTAGCGGCCGGCGCCGAGGTGAAAGTCGGCCGGGAGCCGGCGCGGCGGCCGGCCGGAGCCGGTGACGTGCGCGTCGTTGCCGGACGGGCTGCGGTCCGGGATGACGCCGCCCTCCGCCTCGTCGAAGCGCCAGAGACCGACCAGGCCGGGCTCGTCGCCGTCCAGCCGGCGGTCGCGGTGCGCGGCCAGCTCCGCCGCCGTCCGGCTCTCGCGCCAGAGGCGGAGCTCGCAGAAAGTGCCGGCAAAAAACGGTTTCTGGTTGGAGCCCACGATGAGCAGGGTGCGGCCCGAGGGGACGCCGAAACCGATGCCGTCGCTCGCCACGGACTCGCCGTCGAGCAGGATGCTGGTCCCCTCGGGACCCCAGGTCAGGGCGATGTGATGCAGGCGGTCGGTGAGGTCCCAGCGCTCTTCGGCGCTCAGGGCGGAGAGGTTCATGCGCAGCAGGCGCAGCACGCCGCCGTCGAGGTGCAGGGAGTAGACCGGCTTCCACTTGACCTCGCCCTCGCGCCGCGTCCAGCAGCCGACGATCTGTCCGGAGAGCCGCGGCAGCACCTGGACCTCGAGAGTCGAGCCCTGCTCGCCGCCCGCCCCTTCCGGCAGCAGGAATCCCTTGAAGCCGGGCTCGCCGATTTGTACGAAATGCTGCTCTGGTCCGAGCTCCAGACCGTGCCGCCCCGGCGTCACCTCGAAGCCGCCCGGCACCGGCGCGCCGGCGGGTCCGATCAGGTCGGCCGTCCCGGCGCGGATGCGCTGCTCCAGGATGTCGGCCTGCTCGTTCCAATCGGAGTCGAGCTGCACCCTCCCCTGCTGCATCCGCACGGAGCTGTAGCGCTTCCGGCGGTTAAAGGGGGACCGGCTGAAATCGCCCTGTAGGGTTCCTTTCATTACTCTCCTCGAAGACCGGTGACGCTCGCGGGCACTATCCTGACACGTTCGCTGGCGTTCGCGGCTTCAGGAGGCGAAGAAGACGCGAGCGTTCATGCCCCACGGCAGGAGCTCCTCGAGCACCGTCTCCAGACTGGCCAGGCGGTCGCTCTGCCGCAGGCTGTTGTAGACGCCGATCTCGTTGCCGTCCTCGCCGCCGTGCCGCAGCTCGAAGGAGGCATCCGGGCTGAGCTGGGCGTAGGCCGGATTGCCGAACGACCGCGCGGTGAGCACCGGCGCCGCCAGGCCGGTGCCGCTCTGCCTGACCGTCGCTCCGCCGCCGATACAGCGCTCCTGCGGCGGCGTCCGCGAGCCGGCGGGAACATAGCTGAAACGGAGGATCCCCTCGCTCGGCACATTGACCCGCAGGCGCCGCTCGAAGAGGAGGCCGGTGCCCAGGGAGAGGCGGCTCAGGTGGGCCTCGCCGAAGAAGGTGCAGCGGATCAGCCGAGCGGCGGCATGAGGACCGTCGATCGCCTTGCCTCCACCATCGCCACCATCGCCGCCATCGCCGCCATCGACGAGACAGTCCATCAGGTCGAGCTCCACCGGCCGCTGCGCGAGATCGAGCCCACCGAGGATGCAGCGGACCGCCCGCACGGTGGTGCGTTCCGCCGCCTGCACTCCGGCGATCATCTCCTCCCGCCCTTCCTCGGCGACGTAGCGGACCGCGAACGCGGCCCGGCCGCGGGGAATTCTCCCCTCCAAAGTCATCGCGGGCGCGATGGTGCAGTCCTCCAGGACGAGCGAAGCGCTCCCCTTGACGTGCACGCCGCCCTCGATCCACAAGCCGCTGAGGGCGAGTTGGTTCTGCGGGTACGCGGACTCCGCGGGGTTCTCACCCGTCCGCGGCGCCAGGCTGTCGGGGACCGGCACCGCGGCCTCCAGCATGCGGGCCGGCGAGCCCACGACCTCCAGGTTGCTCCGCACCGCCGGACAGCAGCCCGCGGCAGCCCGGATGGCCAGCCATCGCCCCTTGACGCTCACCGGCTGGCCCGCTTCGTAGGTGCCGCTGTCGCAGATCGTGATGACGCCACTGCGCGGCGTGACCACGGTCCGGTTGGGCGGCGGGATGGGCAGCGGGCGGCCGGCGCTCCAGGCCTGGAGGGCGGCGCCCAGAGTGGTGAAGTAGTGCATCTTCTCGACCGCGTCGTAGCGTGGCTCGCAGTCCTGCGCCACCGTGGCCCGCCAGGCCGGCAGCGGCGGCTCGGCATTGGCGGCATCGGTCGTGGTGGAGGCATCGGCGATGGATTGCCGGGGATAGGGGCCGCCGCCGAAGTCCATGGCGAGCCCGTAGCTGTAGTCCACCCGCACCCGCCTCCCGGGCTGGGCCTGCCGGAAGAGAAGGCGCCCGCGCTCCGGATCGACGACGATGCGGTACCCACCGCCGCCGGCTCCGCCGGTATTGGAGGGATCGCCGGCATTGGCCGCATCGGGGGGCGCCGTCCAATCCTGGAGATCGCCGATCTCCAGGGCGGCCAGCGGGGCCAGCCAGAAGTCGGTTTCGCCGGCCTCGCTGACCCAGATCCGGAAGGCCGCCTCGCTGGTGAAGTATCCATCCGGTCCGAGCGCGTCCGGCTCGCCGCGGCGGTTGTCCGCCAGGTCCGCGGCCAGGACCTGCCGGCTCAGCGGCGCCGGCAACTGCCGTGCCGTGGAGGCGTAGACCGGCGACACGGCGGTCTGCGGCGGATTGAACAGCGGGATGTCGAGGCCGAAGGGGTGGAAGGTATACCCGACGCCTTCGATCACCTCGCACGGCGTCGCGGAGGACACCGGCACGCTCTGCAGACGCCAGAAGGCGAGGCCGAGGTTGAGAGGATGGAAGCCGCCGCGGTCTCCCAGGGGAGGGTTGGCCGGATCGGAGGGGCGCAGGTCGGCACTGTGGGAGAGGACGTTGAAAGGACCGCCGAGCCCTTCGAGATCGCCCATCCGCCGCAGATCGGCCGTCCCGCCGGCTCCTGCAGCCGCACCCGCGGGGTCGAGGAGAGAGGCGGTGGTGGCGAGCGCCCGGCGGTAGTCGACGGCGTGGCAGGCCCAGCCGGTGGCGTCCGCCGCCGCCCTCTCCAGGGCCGCGGCCGTGCCCTTGCTGCGCCGGTAGGCCAGGGCGTTCGCCACACCGGTGCGCTGGCTGGGCAGCAGTTGGCGGACGTTCTCCAGGCCGCGCACGCCGAGCAGATCGCCGATGTAGGGGACCTGCCAGTCTTCGCAGGTCTCGATGAACCAGCCACGGTAGAGGGCGTCGAGATCGTTGAGGATGACGCCGAACGGCATCTCCAGCGCTTCCATGAGGACGCGCAGGGGCTCGCCCTCCCGGGCGTCGATGTCGCGAAACCGGACGTAGGCCGGCAGCAGATCGTACAGGCGAGGGTGGGAAGTGCTCATGGCGCGCCCGGCCCCCTGAGTACCGGTGGATCGAGGAGGACCAGCTCGGCCGGGAGGATCTCGCGGGTCACCGGGTCCAGGGACGGCGGCGCCGCCCGGCGCTCGCGGGGATCGCCGCCGCCGCCAGCGCCGCCAGCGTCGTCTCCATCGTCGCCCCGGCCTGCCCAGGAGAAGCTCTCAAGATCCACCGCCTGAACACCGCGTACGCTCTGCATGACGCTGACCACCGACGCCGCGCTGATGCCGCCGCCGAAGCGGGCGCGCGTGAAGCTGAACGCATCCGCCACCCTGGCCAGGACGTCCTTGCGCACGTCGTCCCACAGGAATCCCGGCATCACCTGGATGCTCGCTTCGACGAGCACCCGGACCGGCCGGTAGCTCTGGATCAGGACCGGGCTGTCGAAGGCGCGATTGCTCTGGATCGCGTTCAGGAGGTCACTGATCAGCGCGCTCCCCCCGGGGATGGGCACGCCGCCGGGAGCCGCGAGAGTGAGCTGCACCATCCGGCCACCCTCGGCGATCATCCCCCAGGCGCCCGCCTTGTCGATCCCGGAATAGTCCAGGGCGAAGTCCTCGAAGTCCCGGAGCGACACGATCCGGCCGAGGGTGTACAGCTTGCGCGGCGCGCGCGAGCGGATCTCCTCGCGGCTTTCCGCCGGCGCCCCCGGTGTCGAGGGCATCGGATTGGCGACCGCGTCCAGGCCGAGTGGCCGGGTGGCGAGCAGGCTCAAGCCGCCGGCCGCGACCGTGCGGTACAACATGCCGGTGCGGTAGGTGGCCACGACGTTGTCCCGGCCGGTCGGCAGCCGCGCGCCCTGGACGCCGTCGCCGAAGATCAGCGTGGCCCGGCCGAGCTCATCGCGGTGGACGCGGTAGACGCGGCTGTCGCCGTCCTGCTGGTGGAGCGTGGCGACTTCCTTCCAGAGCTGGCGCTGGACGTAGGCGTCGAGCGTCGACCGCGGGCCGTCGGCGCCGCGCAGGTACACCGGCGGCTGCGACAGGGTGAACATCTGGTTCGTGGCCGCCGCCGCGTCGCCGTTGCCGAGCACCTCCTCCCCCACCGTGACCCCCTCGGTGGCGGTGACCACGTTGCCGTAGATCTGGAGGGTCGAGGCGTCGAGAACCAGCGGGCTCGTTCCGGGGCGCGGGATGCGGACGACGTAGATCGGGTTCTCGTCTCCCGCCGGGCTGACGTTCTCCGGAGCGGACAGACAGTCCGCCAGGTCGGTGGCGAACAGTGTCATGCCGGTGAGGTCTCCCGCGACCTCGATCGCGAGAGTCACCTGGAGGGACGAATCCCACAGCGTCGACGAGGTCAGGGCCGCCGCCAGCTTGCCGGCGCCGGAGGCGCCCTCTTCCGGGGCCTGCGCGACGCCGGATGCGTTCCCGGACTGCGCCTGCGCGATGAGCGCGGAGAGGAGCGTTTGCAGCCTGGAGGCGGGCATCTTTTCCTGCACGTCGGGCAGCCGCCCGGCTTGGGCGCCGAGCCAGAAATGGACCGTGACCTCGGAGCCCGGATTCACCGCCGAGAGCTGATCGCGCAGCCGGCCGAGCCGGCGGCCGAGAACATTGGCCGGCTCCGAGATCCCCGAGAACGCCTCGGGGAGGGTCCTGCCCATGACGATCACCTTCCGCCGGCTGCCCAGGGTGAGCAGCTCGGCCCGCAGGACCCCCACCGCCGCCATCACCGCGAAGGCGAGCCGCGGGCGCAGGCTGAGCGGCTCACTCTGCACGTAGGCGCGGGTCTGCCGCAGGTCGAACGAGGCGAGCAGCGGATCAGGGTCGGCGACTTCGACCCGCGTCACGGTGGCGGTGAGCGCGAAGTCCCTGCGCAGGACGGTGTAGACGCGGCGGATGCGATAGACCCCCACGGCAGTCGCGCCCGACGCCTCCCCCGGGCGGAGCGCGATCCAGCTCCCCGCGGCAAGATTGGGCACGATGCCGTCGAGGTCGATCTCGTTGCCGCGGATGCGGAAGTCCGGCCAGTCGTTGGCAAAGCCGCTGAACGGCGTCGCCACCACCACCGCGCCCTCCGGTCCGCCGGCCACCGCCACCACCCGCCGCGTGCCGCCGAGGCGGACGGGAGACCAGGTCACGCCGTGATCGATCGAGCTCCACAGCCCGTCGGACAGGCCGGCGTAGACCCGCGTGACCAGCGCGGCCTTGTCGTCGACAACCGCCAGGGCGAGGATTTCGGGGGTGCCTCCGGCCACCGGCAACGCCGCCCGCTGCCAGTGGTCGCCGCCGTCGGTCGAGCGGAACAGACCGCGCCCGGTGCCGGCGAAGAGGTTGAGCACACCGTGCTGATCCTGGTAGGCCACCAGCGGACGGACCGGTGTCAGGCTGAAGCCGCTGAACGGATCGGTCGCCGGGATGCCCCGGTTCACCGGCTGCCAGCGGCGGCCGCCATTGGTCGATTTGAAGACTCCGCGCGCCGTGCCGGCGTAGATCAGGTTCTTCTCCGGCAGCGCCGCCAGGGCGCCCACCACGACGTCGGTGAGGCCGGTGTCCGGATCGGCGTCGGGCAGGCCCTGGTTGGACGGCAGCCAGCTCCGGCCGGCGTCGGACGACCGGAAGACGCCGCTGTCGGTGCCCGCGAAGAGCATCGAGACGTCGCCCCAGCGGGCGGCGGCCAGAGAGCGCACGGTGGTCGGCGGCAGCGGTCCGGGTTGCGCCTTCTTGCTGGCGAACAGGCCGCCGCGGGGATGGACCACCACCGGGGACGCGGTCACCTCCCAGATTTCGCCCTGATCGGTGGAGCGGTAAACTCCTCCGCCCGGCGTGCCGGCGAACAGGACACCGTGCGGGCCGGGGATCACCGTCTGCACGTCGAGCTGTTGCAGGCCGCGGCGGCAGGCCCTCCACGTCGCTCCCCCATCCACCGAGCGGTAGATGCCGTCGCCCGCCGTGCCGGCGAACAGGTTGCCCTCCGCGTCGACCGCCATGCATTGGACCACGGCGCTCGCCGGCAAGCCGCGATTGCGTGGCTCCCAGCCGGAGTCGCCGGAGAGGAGCACGCCGCCGTCGACGGGCTGCACCCGCATCTCCGGCGGCAGCTCCCCCCACAGCGGCGCGTTCTGGCCGAACAGCCCGTGCTGCTGGCGGAAGGTGAGCACCTCGAGATTCTTGAAGATCTCCTGCGGCAGGTCCGCGGCGAGCGGAATGCCCCAGGTGATCTCGGTGTAGGCTGGCGAGCCGGGCTGGATCTTGACGCCGGTGAGGAGCCGGAGGATGCGCACCGGCTGCTCCGCCAGGGTGCCCAGCACAAGGACGGCGCTGCCGGCCGAGAGGCCGGTCCCGGTGCCCAGGAGCTTGACGCCGGTGGCGGCGCCGGTCAGCTCCGGCGTCTGCTCGATCGAGTGCAGGGGCGGACGCAGGACGTTCCAGGAAGCGCGGGCGCGCAATCCCTCGATCGTTTCGAAGGTCTGCGGCTCGGAGCCGGGCGGCGGCACGCTACGCACCACCAGCCGGGGCGGCATCTCGATCTCGTCCGGCAGCCCCTTCACCTGGCTGACCTGGATCTGCAGGTCGGCGCTGCCGGCGACGCCGGGGAGCGGGCGGTAGCCGATCATCTGCACCAGCTCGTGCACCGACCGGTCCTCCACCGCCGTCGGCAGGTACCCCTCCTGGATGATCCGCTCCTGGTAGAAGGTCAGGACGTCGGCCACCGTGGCCCACGACCTGACGAGCGCCACCAGCCAATCGTCCGGGCTCTCGACGTTGATGCGGATGGCCCGCTTCTGCCGGTCCTCGACGTCCGCCTCCCGTCCCGCGACGGACTGGAGGCCCATCACCAGGCGGTCCAGCATCCCCTGCACGAACGCGTCGTAGGTCCCCGCGCGGTAGCTCAGGGCCTTGAGCCCCGGACGGTTCACCGGCCGCGCCAGACGGCTCATCAGCCCTCCACGATCCTGACCTTGAACGTGCCGTGCTGCGGCGCGGCCGGGTCGTTGTCGAGCCGCGCGATCTCCAACGGCCCGATGGCGATGCAGCCGGCAGCCATCTCGTCACCGGCCGGCTGGCCCCAGCGCTGGAAGACGTCGGCCTGCGCGTCGGCGACGCCGGAGACGCTCATGATCAGCGCCGTGATCCGGCTCAGATAGATGGAGTCTCCAAAGGAGAAGTCGTCGGGGTCGAACAGCGGCTTCCCGGGGGCCAGGATCTCCTGGAAGAAGCGCTGATAGACGGTCTCCGTCTTGAGCCCCGGCTGCAACACCACCGTCATTTGAATGTCGAGCGGCACGTACAGCGGCTCATGGATCACCAGATCCCAGCCCACCAGCAGGCAGGGCTCCAGACTGCGGCGCAGCCGCGCCTCGAACGCGGCGTCGAGGGGGAGACCGCCCCGTCGCTGCACGTAGAGGAGGATGACATGCGCGTTCCCCGCCCAGCGGCTGCGCGCCACGGCGCGCAGCACCTCCGAATGCTGGCGCATCGCGAGCACGGCGCAGTCCTCCTCGGTCACGCAGCGGAGCTGGAAAGCCTTGGCGGCGACGACGTCCGGGGCGTAGATCTGCGCGTTCTCGGCCTTCTGCTGGCGGGCGCCGCCCATGCCGGGCAGATGGTTGCGCACGCCGGTGATCACCAGGTCCCGCCCGGTCAGTTGCTGGAAGAGCGCGCCGCCGAGCACGACGTGGCCCAGGGCGTGGGGCCCGACGTTGCCGCGCGGCCCGTTGCCGATCCGGTACCGCGCCACGAACCGGCTGCCCGGCGCCGGCCGGCGGCCGGCCTCGCCATTGCCGAAGCGCAGATGGGCCTTGCCGTCATCGTCCATCTCGACGACGAAATCGCGGGCGAACCGGCCGCTGTTGAGCAGGTCGTACTGCGGTTTCCAGACCGGATACCACCGCTCCCTCTTCTGCTCCGCCTCGTCCACCGTAGCGGCCTGGACGTGCGCCGGGATTTCGATCAGCTCGATGTCCGGCACCGCCTGCCAGCCCTCCTGCAGCAGGGCGAGCGCGGCGGCCTTCCGCTGCGCGGTCGCGGAGTTGAACGGCACGCGAAAGGTCAGGCCGGAGTACGACAGGACCGGATCGTAGTCGCCGCGCCAGGGGACCGGCGGCAGCAGCTCCTTCGTCTCGTCCCCGTGATCCGCCGGCACCACGTTGCCGAGCACCAGGCTGAGACGCTCCTGGTGCACCCGTCCCAGCGTCCGGGAGACCGGGAAGTCGGTCTTGAGCGCGTCTTCGGCGAACCAGGTGATTTCGGTGTAGTTCTCGCGTGTGAGCGGGTCCCGCGACAGGACCGGGGTTTGCGACAGGCGCACGGCCTGGCGTTCCCGGGGATCGGTGACGCCGCCGGCCGCTCCCGGGCCGACGCGCTTCTCGATCACCAGCACGTCGCCGGCCGCGAGCTTTTCCAGGTGGCCGCGCAGGGTCGCCGAGGTGGCGCCGCGGGCCAGCGTGTAGTCCTCCGCTCCCCAGGTGTAGACGTCCAGCTCGTCGTGCTCCGGATAGAGCATCACCGGCATCATCGTCCGGAAGATCAGCGGGTCCTGCTCGGTCGCCCGTCTGTGCTCCCGCGATCCGGCCACGAGACAGGCCGGGACGCGCGACGTCGCGGTGAGGAGCTGGGTTTTCTCCGGCAGCCGGAAGCCGGACGACGGCGCGCCGGGAGCGGAGAGATCCGCGCCCGGCCCATGCTCGATCCGGATGTTCACCCAGACCCGGGCGTTGGTCCCCTCGTCGAGGCGGTAGTCGAGGAGCCGTGCGTGCCGGCGCACGGAGATCCTGCGCCGTGCCGTGTTGAGATACGCCTCGGTCGCCACGGCGTCCTGGTAGTAGCTCAGGTAGTCGGCCGCATAGGCGAGCACTTCGATGATGGTGACGCCGAGGTCCGACGGATTGCGCTCACGCCACTGCGGAATGTAGAAAGCCATCCGCTCCAGCATCATCTGCCGGAAGCTGTCGAAGTCCTTGGCCAGATAGTCGACCTCGGTGCGCTCCTGCGGCTCCGCGTCGCGGAAGAGGCGCGGCACCATGAACGCCGCGGGCTCGTCGGCCCGGAAGGTGACCGGAGCGGACGAGAACTTCGGATCGAGGTCAGGCACCTCCACCAGCTCCAGACTGTGCACCGGCGGATCGTGGGGATACGACTCCTGGCCGCCGGTCTCCACCACGACCTCCAGGTCGCCCTCCGTACCCGGATCCGGGCGGACGTCCAGCACGCGCACGAACGGCGCCGGCTTGCCGTCGAGAAGGATGTGGATGCGCGAGCGGGTGATCCCCGCCGGCACGGCGTTCTTCGCCCCGACCTCCGAGGGGACGAAATGCAGGCGCAGCCGCCAGAGCTGCCCGCCCGACGCGCCCTGCTGCGGCGTGCGCTCCACCGACACGTAGTCGAGACCCTTGAGACGCGGGCTCTGCATCAGCACCTTGCGGCGCTGATCGCGATACTTCGTCGCCACGGGGGTCAACGTCGCCATGGCGCGGGCGGCTCGAACACTGCCACGCGGATCTCGTGGTCGCGCAGCAGGAAATAGGTGAGACTCACTTTCAGCGCGCCGTCGTCCCGCGCCTCGACCTCGACTTTGGTGACGCTGATCACATCGCTCATCCAGCGGTGGAGAGCGGTCTTGACCAGGAACTCCACGGCGCTCGCCATGTTCTGCGTATCCGGGCCATAGATCACCTGCAACAGCCCGCAGCCGAACTCGGGGCGGTTCACCCGCTCGCCGGGCGCGGTGAACAGCACCAGCTCGATCATCTGCTGCACGTGCAGCTCATAGTCGGGATCGGAGATCCGTCCGGAGCTGTTGATCTTGAACGGAAAGCCGACCTCGACGGCGCTCTTGGTCTGTGATCGCGAAGCCATGATTCTCCCGGTGTCTCCCGCTCCTCATCTCATCATGCGGGCGCGAAGCTGATCGAAGCTCCGCCCAGCGACAGCGACGTCCCCCCCGACACCTTGGTCGAGGTACCGCCGGTGATCGACACGCTGGTCGAGCCGGTCAGCGAAGCGGAGCTCGCGGTCACCGCGAAGCTCGTGGAGGCGGTGACCGACGCGTTCTTCACCGTCAGCGAGCCGGCGCCGGCGCTCGCGGTGACGTTGAAGTTGCCGCTCGACGAGGTGAGGCTGATGTCGCCGCTCGCCGTGCCGCTGATCTTGCCGCTGCTTGAAGTCGCCGCGATGTCGCCGGTGATCGTCGCGGTGAGCTTGCCCTTCGCGGTGATCGTGGTGTCCTTGGAGGTCGTGGTCTCCAGCGTCGCGCTGTCGGTGTTGATGTCTTCGGGCGTCATGTTGAATTTGCTCGTCCCCTTGCTCCCCTGCACGGACACGGCGAGGCCCGTCGCGTCCATGATCACCGTCACCGTCACCGGGTCCGACAGCTTGGGATCTTTATAGATCATCTGGACCTGGCCCTTCTGGTCCGTGTCGTCCACCCACAGCGAGACGACCCGCGTCTTGAACACCTTCACCTGCGACGGATCGTCGCTGTTGGTGGCCACTTCGGTCGGCACCTGGCCGGTGTTCCAGAAGCAGCCGCTCCAGATGGGATAGGTCGGATCGCCGCCCTCGAACTCGATCCATACCAGGGCGCCGATCGGAGGAATCGTATAGAAGCCGACCTGATCGCCGGCGTACGGTGCGCAGGGGAGCGCCCAGTTCACCTTCATGCCGGGAATCGACGGCACCGTCGCCTGCACGCGGCCGAGCTTCAAGGGGTCCTTGTTGTCGTTCACCAGGCCGCGGTACTTGCCGAAGTAGCGCCCCTCGTTCCGCCGTGCGGGGTCGTTCATCGTGTCCAAGGGATCTCTGATCATGCCGCCTCGCGCCTCTAGAAATTGGTCACCATGGAAATCGTCGAGCCGAACCCCTCGCGGACCAGCACGAACTTCTGGAGATAGAGCCAGCTCGCCGACTCCAGCGAAAGGCTATGGTTCACCTGCTTGACGTAATAGGTTCAGTTGTAGCGGTCGCCGACGCCGCGCAGGTCGACCAGCCCGGTCGCCTGGAGGATCGAGCCGTAGCTCGCGGTGTCGACCTCGCCCTCGACCACCACCACCTCCTGCGCCGAACGGTTGGTCTTCGCCTGCGCCAGGTTCTGTGCGTCGGTGGCGCTGAGACCTGGATGCAGGAAGAGCGTGCCGCGCGCGCTGAGCGTCGAAAGCTGCGACGAAAAGGTCGACGGCGTCGTCGCGACGCCGCTCATCGCCGACGGGATGGGACCGGCCGTGGCAAACCCCAGCAACGAGCTGGCGCTGCCGACCGCGACCGGCACCGCGGCGGCCGGGCTCTGCGTCAGGTCGAGCACGCTGCCATAAGTGATCGTCGGCGCCAGGGCGTCGTAGCTCATGGTGACCGAGCGCAGGTTGTTGACCTTGCTCATGTTGGTGGTGAGCGTCTTCTGCGGGCTGCCGGAGGTCACTGTCGGACCCCAGTACGCCGTATTCAAGCCAGCCGTCGATCCCGGCTTGATATAAAACTGAAAACCGTGCCGCGCCGCGAGCATCTGGACGAAATACCGGTCGGTGCAGTTCTGCTGCGGCACCCAGCTCACCGGCGCCGCCTCCCCCGTGGGAGCCGTCACGCTGGGCGTGATTCCCAGCGAGCTGTAGTTCCCCAGGATCTGGGTCACGATGGCCGAGTCGGCCAGATTCGCAAACTCGGCCGAAATTTCGATCAGATCCATCTTGACGCTCACGTCCTCGCCGATCACCGTGATCGTCGTCAGGTCGTCTCCGGCCACCGTCACCTCCTGGCGGGTGATGAAGCCGTCGATCAGCACCGTCGGCAGCGGATTGGTCCCCTGCTGCACCAGCACCTGCACGCGCACGAACGGATCGAGGAGATCGGTGTCGAGGAGCGGATATTCGGTCGACGTGCCGTTCACCGGATCATACCGCTCGGCGGCGAAGGTGAGCCGGAAGCCCGATGGGCAACGGCTGCTCTGGATCACCTCGATGCTGCGCAACGCCTTCCGCAAGAGCAATGGCACAATCGCCGGCGTGGTGGTGCCGAGCATGAGGATGACCGATGTCTTGACCGGGACCGGCACCGGGCTCAGGTCTCCGGCACGCGAATGACCTGACCGCTCGGCTCCGTCAGATCGAAAGGATTCATCGCCTCATTGGCGTCGCACAGGCGCCAGAACTGGTCCGGCTGCCGCAGGATGCGGAACGCCACGAGATCGAGGCGCTCGCTCTGCCCCACCCCGGTCGTGCCTCCCAGGCGCATCTCGCGTTCGCGCGGCAGAAAGCGGCGGCTCTTGTAGGTCACCCGGCGCCCGTCGGGGCCGACCCAGTCGTGGTCGGGAAGGTCGTAATAACGGCTGGTCTTGCTGAACATCTCGTCTGTCCCTTAGGTGAGGCCCTGCATGGCGACACCGGCCAGGGCCTCGACGGTATTGATCACCGACAGGCCCTGGACGATGCCGAGATTGACCATCAGGAACGCGAGGTCGGTATCGTCCGCCTGCGCGAACGGATAGACCTCCAGCTTGAGATCGGCTTCGGCGATCATCGGCGTCAGCAGGGAGTTGAACATCTTCTCCTTGATCGTGAGCGATTTGATGAGCACCGGCAGCACCCGGCTCGGCCCCCACACGAACAGGATGCGCGGCGCGAGCGGCGGCACCGCCTCCATCTTGCCGGTCGCCAGGCTCGCCTCATAGGCCATCAGGTCGGTCAGCGACGGGTTGACCATCATCTCCAGCGCCGCCAGCGGCGGCAGCACGCCGGTCAGCGAATTCCACGCCTGGTCCGAGGCCTCGAGCTGAATGGTGAGATCGATCGACTGGGTCGCCGGTCCGGTCAACGTATCCTTGCGGGTCTGATAGAAGTTCGGCGTCAACGACCGGGTCAACGTCTCGGGGTTGTACTGGAACAGCACCAGCGTCTTGTCGATCGAGCTGCTGCGGCTGATCCGCACCAGGGCGCCCGAGATCATCGGCGTCGACCAGGGCGGCAGCGGCGTTCCGGTGGTGGACAGATCCTCTCCGGAGGGGGCCACCACGTTCGAGTCCGAAGGCGCCGTCGGATTTGAATTACTCATCGCTCACCTCTCCCCCAAGGGGTTCCATACCAGTCGCCCGCGATCCCCTGGGCGATCTCCCTGCCGATCTGCCGGCGCGTCGCGCCCGGTGTCACCTGGATCGTCCGGTTGCCGATCTCGACCGCGCCGCCGCGGCGCAGCGCCTCCGGCATGCCGTACGTCTCGACGAGCCGCGCCAGCTCGTCCTGGACCAGCTCCGCCAGCTCGTCCTGATCCATACGCTCGACCCCTTCGAGGCGCAGATGATCGATGTTGATCTCGATGTCCATGATCGATCGTCAAAAATCAGACCCTTCAGACAATGCTTACCCGCGGCGCGGCATAGCGTTCGAAATTCGGGCTGGCGGGATCCTTGTCGACTCCCAGCCGGCTCGTGACACCGTTGATCTGGACGCGCACCAGGTAGCTGCCGGGCTCGACGTCCGCCCGCAACGCCACCAGGTCGGCGGAGGTGGGCTCGGCGTCGACCTGGAGCGCATAGGCGCGGGCCGCGGTTCCGGGATCGCGAGCGATCTCGTTCAACAGTACCAGCACCGGCGTGCGCACCGTCACCGCCGGAGCGAAACGGACCTGCAACCCCACGATATGACCGCCGTTCCCCGCACCACCCGCCGGGAGAGCCACCTGCCCGGCATCCACCACCGACGGCTCGACCACCAGCGCCACCGGATTCGATTCGACCGTCCAGCGCGCTCCGGCGTCCGCCTCGGTTGTCGCCGATGTTCCCTGAGCAACGCGCACGAGTTGGGTGCCCGTCTGCAATCCCTCCGGCAGACCACAACGCAGCGAACCGTCGGGCTGCACCGCGGGAACGGCTTCAAGCTCCCCGAACAGCACACGGGCGGACCCCGACGCCAGGGCCTCGCCGCGCAGCTCGATCTGGGCATCGCGCGCGTAGGGCAGAAGCTGCGGGCTGACGCTGACGAGAACAGGCCGCCGCACGCTGGTCACATAGAAATCGGCTCGCCGCACCGGCAGCGGCGGCACCGGGGTGACCAGCGGCTCCATGAGCAGCACCGAGCCGCGATAGGCCACGGACATCACGAAGGGGATCTGCGAAAACAACGGGATCAGCTCATCGTGACTGAGCGGCATGAAGGTGAACGACAGCGGGTGCGTCTGGTGCTCCAGTCCCGAGCCGGCGAGGCTCGCCGCCACCGGATCGTTCTCTCCCGCATCCGCGCCGTCCGCATCGTCCGTCCGTGGCATGTGCCTGAGGCTGGGATAAGCCTCCGCGTGCAGGGCCGACATCGTGAGCCCCATCAACAGATAGGGGATCTTCCGCCGCTCGTCCCCATAGAAGGAGAGCAGATAGTGGACGTCGACGGCCACCTGTGGCCGGCGCATCAGGGAACCGTCGCTCCGCCGGTAGGGGAGGTCCTCGTTGCGCCACACCCGGTTGGGCTCGACCTTGTAGAGGAAGATGTTGATCAATCCCTCCCCCACCTCTTCCGGCGCGCGGACCTCCGGCGGTCCGGTCTTGACCGTGGCGCCCGGAGTCGGCTCGCGGATGGCGTCGAGGAGGAGGTTCTGCAGCGTCAACGTCGCCGCGGCGATAACTCGGAAATCGCTCATGAACGCCCCTGCCGCCGGCGGTCGAGATAGCTCTGGAGTGAAGTCTTGGGTTCCGGGCGTTGCCGGACCGGCTGCTGCGGGGGTGCCGCTGGCGGCGGCGCCACGATCTCGAGGCGGCCGATGGAGACACGGAACGCCGGCTTCCCGGCAGACCGTTCCTGGGTCACCGGCCGCGCTGTCAGAGGCACCGGCCGCGGCGTCGGCTCGGTGGGCAAAGGTCCGAACAGATTGCGCTCGGCGATGGCCAGCAGATCCGGCCGCGCCACGTCCATCTGCGCACGCGCCGACAACATCCGGGTCAGCGCCGCCTCCGGCGTCTCGGGTGTCTGCCGTACCTCTGGAATCTCCATGACCTGCGGAGCTTCCGCCATCGGCCGGACCCTCTGCGGAGGCTCTGGAGACTCGGTCACAAACGGCCGGGAGAACGGCTGGTCTGCCACCGATTCGCCCAACGCTGCGAAAGGCTCAGCCATCGCCCGTCCAGATCGAGGCAAGGGAATCGGCGCGCGAGGCGTTGGGCGAACCGGAGCCGCGGCGGTCTCGGCCGCGGCCGGAGACCTCTGGACGATGTTCGCGGCGGGCGTTCTTTGAACCGGCGTAGGGGAAGCGCCCTGAGCAGCGGATGCCGCCGGTGCCTCGCGCTCATTCGGCTCGGTAAGACGTTTGACCTCTGGCGCGAAAGGCGCAGACTCGGGGCTCCGCCGAATCGGCGGCAAGTCCGGAGCAAAGCTCCGGGTCGCCACAAGGGCCTCACCGGCTCTCGGCGCAGAGGGCTGACTGAGAGCTGTCGCCAACTGCACGTTGGCAGCCGCTCCGCGGATGGGTGTCCGCTGGACTTGTGACGGCGCGGCGCCCGCCTCGCCCCCAGGGTCAAAACCCTGGGCTAGGTGCCCTTGCCCCTCTGGGGCGGCCAAGAACGATGAGGGCTCAGCGAGGTTTCCAACCGGCGGCGTCAGAGGCGCTCCTCCGGATTCGGGGTTCCGCTGAACCGACGACATGGAGGGAACGGACGGTGGGCCGGTGATTGGCGACGAGGACGGCGCTGAGCTCGTCCGCGACGACGGAGGACTCGTCTCCCTCGCCAAGGCCGCCGGCCGCATCAACTCTCGGTCAATCGTCATCGATGGCTTTGCCGATTCGGGACTGGTCACCCAAAGGTCGCTCGCATCTCCAGTCGACTCTGTCCGGTCTCCCCTCTCCCGGAAGGGTGGGAGCGGGATGGGAGAGGGGCCGGGGGTGAGGGCCTCACCGGCTCGCGGCAGAGAGAAGGGCGGAACAGGCGTGCTGGAATCGGCTCCGGGGATCGGTGCCCGTTGAACAGACGCCGGCAGTGGCGCAGATGCAGCGGCGGCCCCCTCGCCCCCAGGGTTAAAACCCTGGGCTAGGTGCCCTTGCCCCTCCGGGGCGGCTAAGAACGATGACGGCTCAGCGAGGTTTCCCAGCGACGGACTAGGAACCGACAAAGATCCAGCAACCGGAACCGAAGCGGCGGTCGACTGTGGTGTTCCGACTCCGGGCTTGGAGTCCGGCCGCGCCGGAGCGCTCTCCGCAATCGGCGAAGACACCGGCCTCATCACCTCCTGATCCAGCGCCGCCAAGGGCTCCGCCGTCTCGGGACCGCTCACCCAACGTTCGCTCGCCTCTCCAGCCGATCCCATCTGGTCTTCCCTCTCCCGGAAGGGTGGGAGCGGGACGGGAGAGGAGCCGGGGGTGAGGGCCTCGCCGGCTCGCGGCAGAGAGAGGGGCGGAACAGGTTTGCCGGAATCAGCTCCGGAGATCGGCGCCCGTTGAACAGGCGTTGGCGGTGGCGCAGATGCAGCGGCGGCCCCCTCGCCCCCAGGGTTAAAACCCTGGGCTAGGTGCCCTTGCCCCTCCGGGGCGGCTAAGAACGATGACGGCTCAGCGAGGTTTCCCAGCGACGGAGTAGGAGGCGCTCCCCCGGATTCGGGGCTCCGCTGAACCGGCACGGAGGGAACCGACGGCGACCCAGCGACCGGAACCGAAGCGGCGGTCGACTGGGGCGTTCTGACTCCGGGCTTGGAGTCCGGCCGCGCCGGAGCGCTCTCCGCAATCGGCGAAGACACTGGCCTCATCACTTCCCGATCCAGCGTCGCCAAGGGCTCCGCCGTCTCAGGACCGCTCACCCAACGTTCGCTCGCCTCTCCAGCCAGGTCTGTCTGGTCTCCCCTCTCCCGGAAGGGTGGGAGCGGGATGGGAGAGGGGCCGGGGGTGAGGGCCTCAACGGATCGCTGTACCGAGGGGGTGGGAACAGGCGTGCCGGAATCAGCTCCGGAGATCGGAGTCCGTTGGACCGCCGACGGCGGTGGCGCAGATGCGGCGGCGGCCCCCTCGCCCCCAGGGTTAAAACCCTGGGCTAGGTGCCCTTGCCCCTCCGGGGCGGCTAAGAACGATGACGGCTCAGCGAGGTTTCCCAGCGACG
>Ga0134124_10000048_pt1 | contig 130058 bp, 28 predicted proteins | sample KB304_FD_96880 | JGI IMG/M metagenome (GOLD analysis project Ga0134124, IMG submission 96880) | Terrestrial soil microbial communities without Nitrogen fertilizer from Kellogg Biological Station, Michigan, USA - KB3-0-4 | ecosystem: Environmental > Terrestrial > Soil > Unclassified ...
CGAGGTGCGCACCAACTCCACACTTCTGGAGACCTACGCCTACGACTACCGCGGCATGCGAGTGCGCAAAGCCGGCTCAGGAGCGCTCCTCCGTTACGTCTACGACGACAAGAGCGTCCTCCTACAGACCGATGACTTCGGCAATACCCTCTCAAAATACGACTACGGCCCGGACCGTCTTCTGGCATTGACGAACGCCATCCAAGGCCGCCAGTTCTACCTCTTCGACGCCCTGGGCTCGGTCGCCGACCTCATGACCCCCGGCGGCGGCATCCAGGCGCGCTACCAATACGACGCCTGGGGCAACGACCGCGGCCACACCGGCACCTCGGCCAACATCTTCGGCTTCACCGGCCATGAGCTCGATGCGGCGACTGGGCTCTACTACTTCAAGGCGCGGTTCTATGACCCTGAGACGGGGCTATTTCTGACAGAGGATCCGGCGGCAGGGAAGGCGGAGACTCCGCCGAGTCTGCATCGGTACTTGTACGCATATGCCGATCCGACGGTGTATTGGGATCCGGATGGGAAGATCGGTGTTTGAAGATCTCGACAAGAAGAAAGAAAAACTGCTCAAATCAACCAATGACGACAAGGATCTGAAGACGACCAGCATTAAGACAGTTGAGGCTGCTGGCCTCGGATTGGCAGGAGAGGGTCTTGGCATTGTCAATTGGCTCGCTAACAACTTCCCTGCGGTCGATCATTTTCTTTCGCCTAAGCAAAAAGAAGAAGCTAAAGCTGAGGAGAAGGCACGCTTCAAATGGGTAAAGATTTTGAAGGAGGACCCCGGTACCGGCGCAGTCTGGGCGTTGCACGTGGTCACTACGCCCATAAGACTCCAAGTCGAAGGTGGGGAAGCTATTAAAGATTTCTTACATGGAAGAAGAGAGGCTACGGCAAGGAGGGCCGCCGGGGGGTTGCAGGTTGTCGGGGAGGTCGCTATTGCCGACGGCTTGGGAGAGTTGGCGGAGATTGGCGAGATCGGGGGTGGAGCATTTGCGCTCGACGCCGGGGAAGGGGCATTCGGTCTCGATACCTTAAATTCTATAGGTCTTACTTCTGAGTCCGTGCCGAGCCACGCTGGAGCGGCTCTGGTAAAGTACGATGCAAGGGCTGCCGCAACGCAGATGCGTGGCTATGGAATCACTCTTTATGACGAGGAGATTGCCCGAGCGCTTCAGGCCCAGACACAGAACCCATGCTTGGAAAGCCAGGTGGCAGTGCATGGCTCATGCCTGCAGGGGAGGCGTTTAAGGCGGAATCGCAATGGGATCTCGCGGTGACCAGCGGTCTTGCGACTCGAGTTAAGGCAGCTGCACAGGCAGGAGAGCCAGTCTATGGAACCGCCGTGCCGCTGAAGGGCTTGAGTCTTCGAGTACCTACGGCGGTGGATGCCGGTCCCAATGCCAATTTTACTGGCTTGGGCGTCACTGGCATCCGCGGTCCAGATTTCTGGTTACTAAACCCCAGGAGTCCAGAATTTGTAGTTCCGCATCAGCGAATGCCGACAGGGAGTATGATGCTAAAGTTTGAGCGAGGAAGGGGTTGGACGATCGTTAAGGCATTTGACTAGCGTCGAGCGCTGAACGAATAGCTTCGATGGGGGTGGATTTAGCTATGAGCTGTGAAATGTGTGTAGTTACGGCTGAGATCGATGGTCGACAAGTAAACGTGAACGTGTTTTTGGAAAGAATGGACAAGGTTGCTGTTAGCATCCCGAGAGGTTGCATATTATATCACTGTCCTCAGTGTGGGACATTTTGGGAGAGCTGTGCCTATGAGCCCTGGCCCCGGGAGGTTGACGCTCAGCACGTCCTGGCTCACTATCCGGACGCGCAGAAATATTTTTGAGTTGACAGGCGGTCGTGAACGAGACGGCTCCCGGGCCATCCGTGACCACCGGATTTAGATCCGGACCTCGATCGGTAGTTTGAACACAGAGATCGGTCACTGGTCCGCGCCACGCCACGACTACCTTGGCCTACGACGTCTACGGCACGTGGCGAAGGGAGCGAGCCACTGCACGGCGCAACCACGGCGGAGTGGACCGGGCGGTCCGGGTGGTGCCGGTCCAGGTCACCGGTTCCGAGGGGATCTCACCCTCCTTCGACTCCGATGCCTACGAGCAATTGGACATACGAGGCGGTCAAAGCCCTGTGCGCGAGAGGTGAACAGCTCGCGGAAGCTCAGGTTTTTGAGGAATCCATTGCTGAGTTACAATAAGGCATGGGCGCTCGTTCCTGATTCTAAGAATGAATGGCAGCTTTGCAGTGACCTCGATCACGTCTCCCGGCAGACCACCGATCGCCGCGGCCACACCAACCGCAATCTGGTAAGATACCTCAGGTAGTGCTTGATGCCGCAAGAGCAAGGCAGATTGTAATTAGAGATATTTATGGAAAAATCTATTGACCGATCTCCTCTTCCCGTTGTGTTTGGCGAGGGCTGGCATCGTTACAACAAAGAGCTGATCCATCCCCTTACTCCCGAGCAAGCCCGCCTGCGGGAAGAAAGGGGCGAGCTGTATACAGTCGTCATGGGCGATCCTCTCGCGCCATATTGCTTCATCGAGATAAGAGGTGATTATTTCGGGGTGGGCTTTCTTGACGAAAGAAGGCGTGAGTATATGTCCTATACTTTTGACGATCTGGTGGAGTGTAAGCTTTTTCTGCGTGAAGCCGCATATCGTGAATATGCAGCGCAAACCGATCGCGTCATTCGCGGAACAGTCTATCGATTCTTCCCGGATGGGCGAACTATTGTTGAGAAATCAGAGCAGCCATTTAGTCAATCTAAAATTACAGAGGACCGGATGGATGTAAGTAAGAACTGGGAAGCTAAGCCCTCATTTGGTGAATATTCCGGACTTATTCGGAAGGATCGTTAATGCCATTTGCTCGAGGAAGCGCGCCTAGCGAGGCGACGGTCTACGACGACGTTCACAACCAGGTGACGCAGACCGACGTCGAAGGGCGCGTCACCCGCTCGACGGCCGATCGCCAGGGACGCCTCCTCGAAGTGGTCAATCCGCTCGGCGCGATCAAGAGCTATGAATACGATCCGGCCGCCAACAAGACGAAAGAGAGCAACTGGCACGATGCCGCAACGCCGCGGACTGACGTCCTTTTCACCGACGACGACGCCGGCCGGCTCGCCCGCCGCGACGAGCCGCTCGGCCGCGTCACCGAGTACGCCTGCGACGCGGTCGGCAACACCACCCGCGAGACGCTCCGCGACGGAGCCGATCCGAGTTTTGCACCACGCGTCGTGGACATCCGGTACGACGCGCTCAACCGCAAGATTCAGGAAGACCACGCGCTCGGCAGCGGCGTTGTCACCACCCGCTTCACGCTCGACGGCAACGGCAACAAGGTGAGAGAGGTCGATCCACTCGGCCGCATCACCACCTATCGCTACGACGCCCTCAACCGGCTGATCGAAAAGCGCGACCGCTTTCCTGTGCAGCACGACGCCGGCTCGCTTCACCTGCGTCGGCCGATTCTCGCGGTCGTAGGCCGTTTCGGTGACGATGCCACGCCGGTCGGTTTCGCTCAAACGATTGCCCACGGCGTCATAGACGTAGGTCATGACGTCAGGAATGGGCGCCGGCTTGTTAGACCTCGCGACCCTGGGGTGCGTTGACCGCGGAGACCGGTGATGAGTTCGCTATGTTTACGACCGGAGGTCGTCGCTTACTGGTGCGAGGAACGCCGGGGACCGTGCCGATTACCTGCTCCCGAAGGCGAGGCGTTGGCCGGGCAAGGTTGGAAGTGGTCGGCGCATACGCACTCGGGGACGAACCTCCGGTGCTGCCTTGGCCGATCCGCCTGCGTGGTACCATGAAGGGCCGGTTCCGGTCCAGGACAGCCGGGCAGAGGTTCCATGGAGGCAGTTGAATGGACACTAAACTGGATTGTGTGGTCGTCGGCTATTACGAGCAACCCTTGGAAGGCCTGCTGGAATCGTCCCGGCAGATGCGGGACCACTCGGGCGGGTACCGGCATCTGCTCGCCAACACCGTGCCGTTCCGGGGCAAGCGGGTGCGCTACCCCGAGCTGCTCAACTTCGGCCTCGAGCAGGCGACTGGCAAGGTCAGCGACTACCACGTCGGCCGGCTGCCGAACCTGGGCGCCTGCTACCTCACCAGTTTCCTGCGTCAGAGGTCCTTCGACGCCGCCCTGGTCAACTTCTTCAATCACGACCGGGAAGAGTTCCGCCGGCTCCTGGCCGGCTCTCCCCGGGCGGTCGCGCTGACCACGACGTTCTATTTCGAAAGCTCGCCGCTCGCCTATCTGGTGAAATTCATCCGCGAGCACAGCCCGGACACCAAGATCATCGTCGGCGGCCCGCACGTCTACCACGTGTGCAGCGATTTTCCGGAAGCGATCCAGCACCAGATGTTCTCGGAAATCGGGGCGGACATCTATGTTTTCGACTCGCAAGGGGAGCTGACACTTAGCCGCGTCTGCGCGGCGTTGCGGGAGCCGAGGCCGGATCTGAGCGCGGTGCCGAATCTGGTCTATACCAGCGACAACCGTACGTTTCATCGCACGCCGCGCGAGACCGAGAACAACGACATGGACGAGGGGGGGATCGATTGGAGCCACTTCTCCAACGAGCTGTTGGTGCCCTCGGTGCAGATGCGGACGGCCCGCAGTTGCGCGTACAAGTGCGCGTTCTGCCGGTATCCGATCCTCGCCGGTGATCTCAACCTGATGAGCCTGGAAGCCGTCGAGCGGCAGTTCCAACATCTCAAGGAGATCGGCGTCACCCATCTGCTGTTCATCGACGACACGTTCAACATTCCGAAAACCCGTTTCAAAGAGTTGTGCCGGATGATGATCGACCGGGGATTCGACTTCAAGTGGTACTCCTACTTCCGGTGCGCCAACGCCGACGACGAGGTGTTCGATCTCGCCGCCCGCTCCGGCTGCACCGGCGTCTTCCTGGGCATCGAGTCGGGCGACAACCGCATGCTCAAGGAGATGTACAAGACCGCCACGGTCGACAAGTACAAGTATGGCCTCGACAAGCTTCGGGAGCACGGCATCTTCTCCTACGCCTCGTTCATCATCGGCTTCCCGGGCGAGACCGAGGAGTCGGCGGAAGCCACCATCCGTTTCATCGATGAAGCCCGCCCGACGTTCTACTGTCTGGAGAGCTACTTCCACGACAAGAAGGTGCCCATCGCCGCGCGCGCCGAGGAGTTTGGGCTGACCGGATCGAGCTATGCCTGGAAGCACGACACGATGGATTGGCGCCGGGCGGCGGAGCTGGTGGCCTCCGGCTATCACCGCATCTCGGGCTCCATCCCGGTGCCTCTGTACTGCTTCGACCTGTGGACCATCGGCTACCTGATGGGACAGGGCCTGTCGCGCGAGTCGATCGAGCAGTTCCTCCGCGTCGGAGCCGAAATGCTCCTCTCCGGCATGGAGGCCGAGGCCCCCGAGACGGTGCATTTCGAGCAGCGGCTGATCGACGCGTTTCGCCAGCCGGCCCTCCGGACCATGGAGACGGCTCCGAGCCTCGCGATGGCTTGATCTACTCCTCGCGCAACGCCAGGCTCGGCTCGAGGCGTAGCGCGCGGCGGGCCGGGATGTAGACGGCGAGGGCGGCGGCGAGCAGGAGGAGGAGAGCGAAGCCGGCGAGGATCGCGGGATCGGCCACGGCCGGGCCGCTCAGCCAGCCGGCGACGGCCTGGCGCAGCCACCAGGCGGCGAGCAGGCCGAGGGCGGCTCCGAGGGCGGCGGGCCGCAAGCCTTCCTGCGCCACCAGACGCAGCACCCGTGCGCGGGTGGCGCCGAGGGCCAGGCGCAGCCCGATCTCGCGGGTTCTCTTTTGCACGGATGTCGTGACCACTCCATAGAGCCCGAGCGCCGCGAGGACCGCCGCGACGATGGAGAAGAGCCCGGCCAGCGAGGCGAGCAGGCGCGGCTCGGCCAGCACCGAGGAGACCCGGGCCTCCATGGTGGTGATTCCAGCGACCGGCTGGTCGCGGCGCAGCGCCCAGACCTCCCGGTCCACGGCCCCGGCGAGCGCCAGCGGATCGCGGTCCGTGCGCAGGAGGAGATGGATGGGGACGAGCGGCGACTGGGTGTACGGCTCGTAGTAGTCCAGTGAGGGGAGGGCGAGCCCCCGGTAGCGGACGTCTCCCACCACACCGACCACGGTCTTCCAGGGCGACGCATGCTCCGGCGCGTGGTTCTTGATCCGTTTTCCGATTGCATCCGCTTCCCGCGGCCAGTGGCGGTGGGCCAGGCTCGCGCTCACGATGACGACCGGCGGGCCACCGGCCCGGTCCTCGTCGGTGAACGTGCGGCCGGCGAGGAGGGGGATGCCCATCGCCTGGAAGTAGCCGGGAGTGACCGTCTCGTAATTCACCAGCCCGTTGCCGAGGTATTGCTCCTTCGTCTGCCCTTCCAGGCTGTAGGGGTAGTCCCACCCGACCTCCCCTTCGAGCGGGCGCAGCAGGACCGCGGCGGCCGAGGACACTCCGGGCAGACCCCGCAAGCGCTCCAGGAGCGTGGTCCAGAAGGCCTGCGCCCGCGGCGGATCCATGTCCTCGGGCACCTGGATCTCCGCGGTCAGGAGGCTCGCGGGATGGAAGCCTAGCCGCACCTGCTGCATACCGCGGAAGCGGCTCACCAGCAGGCCGGCGGCGATCAGCAGGAAGACGGCCAGCCCGGTCTGCACCGCGAGCAGCAGGGACATCCAGCGGCGGCTCTGCCGGCTTTGCATTGAGCCGCGGCTGCTCTCGCCCAGAACCTCCCGCAGGTCGATCCGCCGCGCCGTCTGCCAGGCGGGCAGGGTGGCGAAGAGGAGGAGGGCGGCGAGCGTCAGGAGGGCCGTGAAGCCGAGCACCAGGGGGCTCAGCCGCACCTCGGCCAGGCGCGGCACCTCGGCCGGGCCGAAGGCGGTGAGCAGCCGGATGCCGAGCGCGGCCAGGGCCAGCCCGCCGAGGCCGCCGAGGAGGGCGGCTGGCGCGCTCTCCTGGATGAGCTGGCGCACCAGGCGGCCGCGGCCGGCGCCGATGGAGGAGCGGATCGCCAGCTCGGTGCGCCGGCCGGCCGCCTGGGCGAGGAGCAGATTGGCCACGTCCGCGCAGGCGATGAGGAGGATCAGCGTCACCAGCCCGAAGAGGATCCAGAGCCCGCCGCGGGTGTCTCCCAGCAGATACTCCGAGAGGGGGATCGCGGAGGTCGTGGCCGGTGGTCCGGGAAAGCCGAACTCCTGGCCGGTCCGGAGCACGATCTGGTCCAGCTCCTTCCGCGCCGTGGCGACGGCCACCCCGTTGCGCAGCCGGCCGACGATGCGGAGGAAGTTGGTTTTCGGATCCGCGGCCGCCTCGGGGAAGGCGGCGAGCGCCGGCACCCAGAATTCAGCGCGCGGCGGGTAGTCGAAGCGGGGCGGCAGGACGCCGGCCACGGTGTAGCTCGCCCCCGCCAGCGTCAAACGCTGTCCCACCGCCGGCTGGCCGCCCGGCGGTCCGAACAGGCGGCGGCGCAGCCCGTCGCTCAGCACGACCATCTTCTCGGTCCCCGGCCGGTCGTCCTCGGGAGTGACGAGCCTCCCCTCCGTGGGCCGGACGCCGAGGAGGGGGAGAAGCTCGCCCGAGACGATGGCACCGGTCAGGCTCTCGGGCTTCTCGCGGCCGGTGAGCGTCATCTTGAGCGGGCTCGATCCCACCGCGGCGAGCCCGGTGAAGGACCGGCTCTGCCGCTGCCACTCGCGAAACTCGGGATAGGAGATTTCGATGAGCGCGGCGTTGAGCTGCGGCTGCTGCTTCCACAGGATCACCAGGCGCTCGGGCGCGGTGAAGGGGAACGGCGCGAGCAGGATGGCGTGGACGGCGCTGAAGATGGCGGTGTTCGCTCCGATCCCGAGGGCGAGCAGGAGCGCCGCGAGCAGCGTGAAGCCCGGGCGGCGCCGGAGGAGGCGGGTGAAGGGCGAGGCGCTGCTCATGGTTCCGTCTCCGTCTCCATCTCGAGGTTGGTGAGAGCCGACAGGGTGTCGATCTTGCGGGCCATCCCGGCGAGCGTGGGGGCCTCGAAGACCGCTCGCAGCGGGAGGTCGAGGCCGAATTCCGTACGGACCATCTGCTGCAGCCAGGTCGCGAGGAGCGAGTTGCCGCCGACGGCGAAGAAGCTGTCCTCCGGCCCGGGTTGGACCCCGTCGAGCAGCTCGGTCCAGATCGCGGCGAGGCGCTCCTCGGTGGTGGTGCGCGGCCGGCCGCGGCTGCTGGAGAGCGCCTGCGGTTCGAGCGGCAGGCGGGCGAGGGCTTCGCGGTCGATCTTCTCGTTGGCGGTCAGGGGGAGGTCCGGCCGCAGCACCAGCGCCGACGGGACCAGGAACGCCGGCAGACGGCCGGCCAGCCACGCGCGCAGCTCCACGGCGTCGATCACATCGCGCGAGCCCCGGAGGACAATGAAGGCGATCAGCCGCCGGCCGGCGTCTGTGCCACGGACAATGACGGCCGCCTGCGCCACGGCGGGATGCTCGGCGAGCACCGCCTCGATCTCACCGGGCTCGACGCGGAAGCCGCGGATCTTCACCTGCCGGTCGCGCCGGCCGAGGATCTCCAGGGCGCCGTCCGGCAGCAGGCGCGCCAGGTCGCCGGTGGCGTACAGGCGCTCTCCCGGCGGACCGAAGGGATCGGGGACGAAGCGCTCCGCGGTGAGATCGGGCCGGCCCAGGTAGCCGCGCGCCAGCCGGTCGCCCCCGGCGTGGAGCTCGCCGGCCACGCCCTGCGGCAGCAACCGCAGGTGCGAATCGAGCACATAGATGCGGACGTCCGCGAGCGGCCGGCCGGCGGGCAGCAGGGGGAGGCCCGCGGCGACCGTACGCACCGGATTCACCGTGGTAAGGGTGGTGACCTCGGTCGGGCCGTAGCCGTGGAACAGCCAGCGAGGACCGCCCGCCGCGACGACCCGGGCGAAGGCCGTGGGATCGCCCGCCTCGCCGCCGATGGACATGATGTTGACCGTCGCGAAGGCGTCCGGCAGCTCCGCCGCCACGCGGTGGAACCAGGAGGGCGGGATGATCAGCATGGTGAGCGCGAGGCGGCGGATGGCTGCGGCGAGGTCCGCCGGCGCAAGCACCTCCTCGCGGCGGAGCCCCACCAGGCAGGCGCCGCGCAGCAAGGCCCCCCAGATCTCCAGGGTCGAGGCGTCGAACGAGGGGCTCGAGAGCTGGGCCACGCGGTCCGCGGGAGTGATCTCCCAGCGCGGATCGAGAAGGAAGCGGCAGATGGCGTGGTGGGTGACGCCGACCCCCTTCGGCCGCCCGGTGGAGCCGGAGGTGTAGAAGACACTCGCCAGGTGGCCGCCGAGGGCGATCGGGAGATCGGGAGGCGTGAGCGGCTCGGGATCGCCTTCGGCGTCCTGTTCGTTCAGGGAGAGGACGGGGATCGGACGGATCTGTCCGATCTGTCCGATCCGGAGGATCGACTCCGCCAGCTCGTCCGAGGCTAGCACCGCCGCCGGCCGGGCGTCCTCCAGCAGGTAGGCGAGGCGCTCCGGGGGGTACTCGGGATCAAGCGGCAGACAGGCGCCGCCGGCCTGGAGGGTGGCGAGCATGCCGGTCGCCAGGTCGAGCGCGTTCCCGGCGCAGAGGCCCACGGGGACGTCCGGTCCGACTCCCAGGCTGCGCAGGCGCCGGGCCCACCGCCGGGCGCGGCGGTCGAGGGCCGCATAGGTGAGAGATTCCTCCCCCGCCTCGACCGCCACCGCGTCCGGCCGCTCCGCCACATGACGGGCGACCCACCGGTGGATCACCGAGCCCGGCAGGGGCGTCTCCGCGTCGTTCCAATCGTGGAGCAGCGCCTGGCGCTCCGCCGGAGTGAGCAGCGGCAGGTCGTCGAGCGCCCGCTCCGGCTCGGCGGTCATCTCAGAAAGGGCGGCGAGGAAGGTCCGGAAGCGGGCGGCGAAGCGGAGCACCGTCGAGGCGTCGAAGAGGTCGAGCGCCCAGATCCAGGAGGCGTGGAGTCCGGTGTCCTCTGCGGTGGCGAGCATCAGCGTCAGGTCGAAGGGGGAAGTGCGGACCTCCACGTCGACCGGGGTGAGGGTGAGGTCCGGCAGCGCGACGGTGGACCGCGGCAGATCCTGGAGCGCGAGCAGGGTCTGGAAGACCGGGCTCCGGCTCAGGCTGCGCTCGGGCTGCACGGCCTCCACCACACGCTCGAAGGGGACCCAGGCGTGGGCGAAGGCTCCCAGGGTGTTCTCGCGCACCCGGGCGAGGAGCGTGGTGAAGCCTTCTCCCGCCCGCACCTCGGCGCGGAAGGCCAGGGTGTTCACGAAGAGACCGATCAAGCCTTCGGTCTCCTCGCGGTCGCGCCCGGCGACCGGCGTGCCGACGGCGAAGCCGTCCTCGCCGGTGTGGCGGACGAGGAAGGCCTGCCAGGCGGCGAGGAGTGCCATGAACAGGCTCGCGCCGCGCGCCCGCGCCAGCCGGCGGAGCGGATCGAGCAGTGAGGCAGGCAGGATCTCACGATGCTCGGCGCCGCGGTAGCTCGGCACGGCCGGGCGTGGCCGGTCCGCGGGGAGCTGCAAGTCGGCCGGATCGCTTCCCAGATGCTCCCGCCACCAGGCGAGCCCCGCGCCGAGCGCACCGCTTTCGAGCCACCGCCGCTGCCAGACGGCCCAGTCCGCATACTGGACCGGCAGCTCCGACAGCCCGGCGGGAACGCCTTCGTGCCGCGCGCGGTAGAAGGCCGCCAGATCGCGCAGCAGCACGCCGAGGGACCAGCCGTCGATGATGGCGTGGTGGAAGGTCATCCGCAGCACGTGCTCCGCCGCGCCGGTCCGGACGAGGAGGGCGCGCAGCAGGGGACCGGTTTCGAGGTCGAAGAGAGCGCCCGCCAGGTGGGCGCCGAGCCGCTCGTGCTCCGTCTCGCGATGGGCGGACGGCAGGCCGGCGAGGTCCACGCACGGCAGGGAGACGGCAGGAGCCGGATCGATCCTCTGCACCGGGCCGTTCGCGAACGGGAAGGAGGTCCGCAGGGCCTCGTGGCGCTGGATGACCGCGCCGAGAGCGCTTTCCAGAGCCGTGGCATCGAGCGCTCCGGTGAGCCGGAGGGCGAGCGGGATGTGATAGGCCGTGCCGGGGTCCAGGCGCTCCAGGAACCACATGCGTTCCTGGGCGAAGGAGAGCGGCGGATCGCCGGGGTCCGTCCGGCGGACGAGCGGCGGTGAGGTCCGCCGCTCCGCGGCGAGCACCGCGCGGGTGAAGGAGGCGACGGTCGGCGCCTCGAAGACCGCGCGCACTGGCAGCTCGACGCCGAGGAGCGTACGCAGCCGCGCCACCAGGCGATTGGCGAGGAGGGAGTGGCCACCGAGGTTGAAGAAGCTCTCGTGGAGCCCCACCCGCTCGACGCCGAGCACCTCCGCCCAGACGCCGGCCAGCAGCTCCTCCACCGGCCCGCCTTCCTCGGTGTTCTCTTCCACCGCGGGAGAGAGCCGCGGGGCCGGCAGCGCCGCCCGGTCCACCTTGCCGGTGGCGGTGCGCGGCAGCTCGGGAAGGAGCACAAAAAACGACGGCACCAGCGGCTCGGGGAGGCGCTCGCGCAGAAAGCTCCGCAACTCGGCCGGATCCAGAGAGCCCGCGTCCGCCATCCAGGCGACGAGGCGGCGCTCGCCGCCCTCCTCCCGGAGGGCCACGACGGCTTCAGTGACGCCGGGGAATGTCCGCAACGCCGCCTCGATCTCGCCGGGCTCGATGCGGAAGCCCCGCACCTTCACCTGGTGGTCGATGCGGCCGAGGAATTCGAGCTCACCGTCCGGACGGAGGCGCGCGAGGTCGCCGGTGCGATAGAGGCGGGCGCCGGGTTGTTGATCGGACCGATCCGACCGATTCGTCTGATCACAAAACGGATCGGGCACCCACTTCTCGGCGGTTTCGGCCGTCCGTCCCAGGTAGCCGCGCGCGAGGCCGGTCCCGGCGAGGCAGAGCTCTCCGGGGACTCCAACCGGCGCCGGCCGCAGCCAGGGGTCCACCACCACGGCGCGCCCGCCGGTGATCGGCCGGCCGATCACGGGAATGCCGCCCGTCTTGCGCGGCACCTCGGCGAACGTCGAGTAGGTAGTGTCCTCCGACGGGCCGTAGAGGTTGTACAGCCGCTGCACCTGCGGCAGGGCGAGCACGCGATCGGCCAGCTCGCGCGGCAGCGCCTCCCCGGCCAGGTTCACCACTCGCACGCCGCTCGGCAGTCCCTCGGCACGGAGCAGCTCGGCCAGGGCCGACGGCACCGTGTTGACCAGCGTCACCGCGCCCGCCGCCGGCAGCCGCGGCAGCTCCAGGACATTCTCGGCGAGGATCACCGTTCCGCCCTGGGAGAGCGGCACGAAGATCTCGAAGACCGACAGGTCGAAGCTGATCGACGTGGCCGCGAGGACACCGGCCAGATCCGCGCGCGAGAACACCGTGCCGGCCCAGCGCACCAGGGCCACGGCGGCCGAGTGGGGGACGGCGACGCCTTTGGGGGCGCCGGTGGAGCCGGAGGTGTGGAGGAGGTAGGCGAGGGCGGCGTGACTCCTCGCGGCCGCCCGCCCGCCCCCTCCACCGTCCCCTCCCCCGCGCGTCCCCCTCCCGCCCACCCCGAGCGGGAGAGGGGCGCCGCCACCCTGGCGGCTTGGGTCGGCAATGCCGAAGCCTGACCGTTCCCCCTCTCCCGTTCGGGGTGGGGGGCCGGGGGTACGCACGGGAGAGGGGGTCAGGGGGAGAGGGCCCGCCGCCGCCACAATCGCCTCCCGCCGCGCCGCCGGAGCCCCTGGGTCCACCGGCACGTACGCCGCACCCGCCTTGAGCACCCCGATCAGCATTGCGATCATCTCCGGCGTGCGCGGCAGCGAGACGACCACCCGGTGCTCCACCCCCACCCCCCGCCCACGCAGGTCCGCGGCGATCGCGTCGGCTCGTTCATTCAGCTCGCGGTAGGTCCAGCGCTCCTCTCCGGCGACCAGCGCCAGGGCATCCGGGGTGCGCGCCGCCTGCCGCTCGAACAGCTCGTGGAGGAGCGTCTCCTCTCCCTCCGAGGTTGTCGACAGTGGAGCAGACCAGCCGGCGAGGAGCTGGCTCGTCTCCGCGGCGGTGAGGAGCAGCAGCTCGGAGAGGCGCAGGCCGGGATCGGCCAGGGCGCCTCGCAGGAGAGTTTCCAGATGGCCGAGGAGGCGTTCGATGCGGTTCGCGTCGAAGAGGGCAGTGCAGAATGCCATCGCCAGGAACAGCCCGGCGTCCGACTCCAGCGCATAGACCTCCAGGTCGTAGCGCGAGACGGCTCGGGTGCCGCCGAACGGCTCGGTGGTGAGGCCGGGCAGATCGATCGCGGGCTCCGCCGCGGCGAGGCCGGTCTGGAAGTCGGCATGATGGACAAACATCACCTGGAAGACCGGGTTGTGGCTCGGATCGCGCCGCGGTCGCAGCTCTTCCACCAGGCGCTCGAAGGGGAGGTCCTGGTGCTCCCAGGCGCCCAGGGACGTCTCGCGCACCCGCGCCACGATCTCGCGGAACGGCGGATCGCCGGCCAGGCCGGTACGCAGCACGAGGGTGTTGGCGAAGAAACCGATCAATCCCTCCAGCTCCGGCCGCGGCCGGTTGGCCATCGGCGAGCCGACGAGCACGTCCTCGCGCCCGGTCAGGCGGGTGACGAGGGCCTTGAAGCCGGCCAGGAGGACCTGGAAGAGCGTTGCGTGCTCGCGGCGGGCGAGGGCACGGAGCGATTCGACGAACGGCGGCGCCCGGAGGACGCCGCGGAACTCCCCCGCGAAGCTCTGGAGCGGCGGGCGCGGCCGGTCGGCCGGCAGCTCGAGGAGCGGCGGCGCGCCGGCCAGCCGCTCCCGCCACCAGACGAGATGGCCGGCGAGGACCTCGGCGGTCAGACTGCGCCGCTGCCAGACGGCGAAGTCGGCGTACTGCACGGGGAGCGGCGACAGTGCGGGGGGGGGAGAGGGGCGGCCGGCGGCGAACGCTTCGTAGAGCCCGTAGAGGATACCGATCTCGCGCGCGAACAGGTGCTGCGACCAGCCGTCCGAGACGATGTGGTGTCCGGTCAGGGCCACGGCGTGGTCGCCGTCCTCCAGACGCACGAGGAAGGCGCGGAGCAGGGGCGCCACCCGGAGATCGAACGGGCGGATCGACTCCTCCCAGGCGAGCCGTTCCGCCTCGGCGAGCCGCCGCTCCGCGGGCAAAGCAGCCAGATCGGCCCAGGGCACGGCGATCTCCGCCGCCGGCTCGACGATCTGAACCGGAGAGCCGTCCGCCGCCATGGCATAGCGGGTGCGCAGGGCTTCGTGGCGCTGGACCAGCGCGGTGAGCGCGGCGGCGAGCGCCGGGCGGGAGAGCGGGCCGCGGAAACGCGCCACCGTGGGGACGTTGTAGAGCGGCGTGCCCGGGTAGAGGCGGTCGACCAGCCACAGCCGTTCCTGGGTGAAGGAGAGCGGCAGCGGACGGTCCCGCGGGATCGGAACGAGAGGCGCAGCCTCTGCGGGCCGGCTCTGCGCTTTGGTCCAGGCGTCGATCCAGGCGGCGAGACCCTCCACCGTCGGAGTTGCGAAGAGCAGGCGGAGAGGCACCTCCACACCCATCGTGTCGCGCAGCCGCGCCAGCACCTGCAGAGCGAGGAGCGAGTGCCCGCCGAGATCGAAGAACCGGTCCTCGGCGCCGACCTGTTCAAGCTCCAGGACCTCGCACCAGATGGCGGCGACCGCCGCTTCCAGCGCACCGCGCGGCGGCCGGCTGGCCGCGCCACTGTCGCGCCGGGGCTCGATGCGGCGCAGCGCGGCGCGGTCCACCTTGCCGTTCGGATTGACCGGCAGCGCCGGGAGCGGCACGAAGAACGCCGGCACCATGTACTCCGGCAGCCGCTCCCGCAAGGCGGCGCGCAGGGACGGGAGATCCAGGTCCTCCGGCACGACATAGGCGACCAGGGCGCGGCTCCCCTCCACCTCGCGCGGCAGCACCACCGCCGCCGCCACCGCGGGATGGCTGGCCAGCGCCTCCTCGATTTCCCCGGGCTCGATGCGGAAGCCGCGCACCTTGACCTGGTCGTCGAAACGGCCGAGAAAGTCGAACCGTCCGTCGAGGAGCAGGCGGACGCGGTCGCCGGTGCGGTAGAGCCGGGTGCCGGCGATGCCGCTCCCCACCGGTCCGACCGGATCGGGCACGAAGCGCTCCGCGGTCAGCGCCGGATTGCCCAGATAGCCGTGCGCCAGGCCCTCCCCGCCGAGGCACAGCTCTCCCGGAGACCCGATCGGCACCGGCTGGAGGTGGCGGTCGAGCACCGCGGCCACGGTGTTGCCAATCGGCCGGCCGAGGGGCACGATGCGCGCTCCGTCGGCGATCGCGGTCACCTTTTCCACCAGCAGGAAGCAGGTGGTCTCGGTCGGGCCATAGTCGTTGAGCAGTTGTCCCGCCAGTTGTCCCGCTCCTTTGGCCTGCAAGAGCGTGCGGGCATGGCGGGCGTCGAACGCCTCCCCGCCGGAGGTGACCTGGCGTACGGTCCGCAGCACCGCAGGGTCCTCGCGGGCGATCTGGTGCAGCAGCGCGGCCGGGGCGAGGATCAGCGAGATCCGCTCCCGCCGCACGTACTCGGCGAGCGCCGGGAGGGAGAACATCACGTCCCGCGGCAGGCCGACCAGGCAGCCGCCGTGCAGCAGCGCTCCCCAGATCTCGTAGACCAGGCCGTCGAACGAGACGTTCGACGCCTGCGCCACCCGGTCGTCCGGCCCGAGCGGCATCGCCGCGGCGCTCCGCACCATGCGGACGACGGCGCGGTGGGAGATCGCGACCCCCTTGGGGCGCCCGGTGGAGCCGGAGGTGAAGATCACGTAGGCCAGGCTCTCGGGGATGGAACGGAGCGGCAGGGGCGCGGCCGAGCAGCGGGCGATGGCGGCGTGGTCCAGGGCGGTGAGCACCAGAGTCGCCTGCACCTCGTCGAGCAGCACCTCCACCCGGGCGTCGGGCCAGGTGGGATCGAGCGGCAGGTAGGCGGCGCCGGTCTTGAGGATCGCCAGGAGAGCGATGAAAAAATCGACGGAGGCCTCCATGCGGAGAGCCACACGGGCTCCCGGGACGGCTCCGCGATCCCGTAGATGGTGGGCGAGCCGGTTCGATTCCGCATCCAGCTCGGCATAACTGAGCCTGCGCTCCGTGAAGGCGAGCGCTTCGGCGTCCGGCGTGCGCGCGGCCTGCGCGGTGAACAGCTCGTGGATGCAGCGGTCGCTCTCGTAGGGGCTGGCGGTGTCGTTCCACTCGATCGTGATCTGGTGGCGCTCGCCTTCGCGCAACAGCGGCAGCTCGGAGAGGCGCACGCCTGACCCGCCTGCCATCCCTGTGAGAAGGACGCCGAGGTGCCCGCGGAGCCGTTCGAGGGTCGACGGATCGAACAGCTCCCCACTCCCTTCGAGGAGGCCCATCACCCCGTCCGGGGTCTCCCGCAGATCGAGCCCGAGATCGAACGGAGCCGCTCCGGGATCCACGGCGAGCGCCTCGACCGTGACGCCGGGGAGGACGAAGGGCGGCAGCGGCACCGTCTGGAGCTGGAACATCACCTGGAACAGCGGCTGCCGGCCGAAGTCGCGCTCCGGCGCCAGATCCTCCACCAGCACCTCGAACGGCACGGCTTGATGGACGAACGCGCCCAGGGACACTTCCCGTACCCGGGCCAGCAGCTCGCCGATGGTGGGATCGCCTGCGCAGCTCATGCGCAGGACGAGGGTGTTGACGAAGAACCCGACCAGACCCTCGATCTCGGCCCGCTCGCGGTTCGCCACCGGCACGCCGGTGACCACGTCGTCCTGCCCGCTCCAGCGGAAGAGGAGGGCCTGGAAGGCGGCGAGGAGGAGCATGAACGGGGTGACGCTCTCCGCCCGCGCCAGACGCCGCAGTGCCTCGCTCCGCTCCTGCGGCACGGCGACTGGCAAGGTGATGCCGGGGACGTCCGCCGTCTTTGCGGCGGCATCGCTCCCGCCGCGCCGGGGCCGGTCGGCCGGCAGGTCGAGCACCGGCAGATCGGCGAGCCGCTGCCGCCACCAGGCCAGCTCCGTCTCTCGCACCTCCGCGAACCACCGCCGCTGCCAGACCGCATAGTCGGTGTACTGCACCGGCGGCTCCGGCAGCCTGGCGATCCGGCCGGCGATCGCCTCCGCATAGACGGTCATCAGGTCGCGGTAGATGATGCCGGACGACCACGCGTCGGAGACGATGTGGTGGACCGCGGTGAAGAGGACTCTCCGTTCTCCGCCGAGGCGGACCACCGCCAGGCGCACGAGCGGCCCGGTGGCGAGGTCGAACGGCCGGCGCGCCTCGGCGTGGGCGAGCCGGAGCGCCTCCGGGAGCCGCCGTGGCTCCGGCAGCGCCGCGAGATCGATCGCGGGGAGCTCGAGGACGAGATCCGGCACCGGGCGCTGCACCGGGCGCCGCACCGGGTGCCCTGCCACCTCCGGAAAGACGGTGCGCAGCGCCCCCTGCACGCGCACGATCTCGCGGAAGGCGGTGAGGAGCGCGCGCTCGTCCAGGGGGCCGGTCAGGCGGACGGAGGAGAAGCCGTTGTAGTAGGGGTGGCCCGGAGCCAGCCGGTCGAGCAGCCAGAGCCGCTGCTGGGCGAAGGAGAGCGGAAGATCCCCCTCGCGTGGCACTCTTTCCACCGGCGGCGCCACTACCACCTCCCAGGCCGCGGCGACCTGTGCGGCGAGCCCGGCCACGGTCGGCGTCTCGAAGACGGTGCGCAGCGACAGCTCCACTCCCAGAGCCTGGCGCACCCGCGCCACGAGTTGGGCGCCGAGCAGCGAGTGCCCCCCCAGCTCGAAGAAATCGTCGTGGACGCCGACCCGCTCGCGCTGCAGGAGGCCGGCCCAGATCTCGGCCAGCACCTCCTCGGCCGGCGTGCGCGGCGGAACGTACCCGCTCTCCCCGGCCGCCGCGGAAGCATCCGCCGGCTCCGGCAACGCGGCGCGGTCGAGCTTGCCACCCGGCGTGCGCGGCAAGGCCGGCAGTGCCACAAAGGCCGAGGGGACGAGATAGTCCGGAAGTTGCGCGGCGAGGCGGGCGCGGAGCCCGGCGGGATCGGCCGTCCCCGGCGCCACATAGGCGAGCAGCCGGTCCTCCCGCACCACCACGGCGGCCTCGCGCACCCCCTCCTCGCGCCCCAGCAGGTCCTCGATCTCCCCGGGATCGAAGCGATAGCCGCGAATCTTCACCTCGCGGCCCACGCGCCCCAGGAACACCAGGGCACCATCCTCTCGCGCCCGACCGAGGTCGCCGGTCTTGTACATCCGGGCGCCCGGCTCGGCGCTGAACGGATCGGGAAGGAAGGAAGCGGCCGTCAGGTCTGGCCGTCCGAGATACCCGCGCGCCAGAGACACACCGCCAATCCACAGCTCGCCGGCAAGACCGGGAGGAACCGGCCGCATCCCGGGATCGAGCACGTGGACGCGGGCATTGTGGATCGGCCGGCCGATCGGCACCGCCTCCCCGGGAGCGGCCCTCTCGCTCCAGTCTGCCGTCCAAGTGACCACCTGCACCGTGGTCTCCGTGGGGCCGTAGAGGTTGATCAGCTCGGCGCCGGGCAGGAGAGCATGGACGCGGCCGGCCAGCTCGGCGCTCAACGGCTCACCGCCGCAGAACAGCCGCCGCAGCGCCGAGCAGGCCGCGAACGCCTTCTCCCCGAGCAGCGGAAGCAATAGCGAAGGGACGACCTGTAGGACCGTCGCACTGCTCTCCGCCGTGGCCCACGCGAGCCGCGCCGGATCGCGATGCGCCTCCGGCTCGGCGAGCACCAGCTCCGCGCCGGCGAGAAGCGGCGCGAAGACCTCCCACACCGAAGCGTCGAAGCCGAGCGGCGTCTTCTGGAGCACCCGGTCGCCCGGGGCGAGCGGATAGGCCTCCTGCATCCACAGCATGTGATTTGTCAGTGCGCCGTGGCGCACGACGACGCCTTTGGGGGTACCGGTAGAGCCGGAGGTGAAGAGGATGTAGGCGGCGGAGTGGGCGCTCGGCCCCTCACCCCCTGACCCCCTCTCCCATCCCCCTCCCGCCTCCCGGGAGAGGGGGAAATCGCGATCCGGGAGCACCACTTGTGCTCCCGAAGCCTCCAAAATCAACGCGCGCCGGGCCTCCGGAAAGCCCGGATCGATCGGCACGTAGGCGCCGCCGGCCGTGAGGATGCCGAGCACACCGACCACCATCTCGATCGAACGTTCGACCTGGAGGGCGACCGGCACGTCCGGCCCCACGCCTGCGGCGCGCAGTGTGGCGGCGAGCGTCCGCACCCGCTCCGCCAGCTCCGCGTAGGTCACAGTCTCCCCGGCAGGAACCGTGGAGAGCGCCACCGCCTGCGGGGTGCGAAGCGCCTGCTCGAAGAAGAGCCGGTGGACGGGGACCGGTGTGAACGGACGCTCCGTGGCGTTCCAGGCGGCGAGCTTCTGACGATCCTCCGGCCCCACCAGCTCCAGCTCGGCGATGGGAGTCTGTGGCGCGGCCAGCGCGGCTTCCAGGGCCGCGCACCAGCTCGCCAGCAGCGTGCGGGCCTCCCTTTCCTGGAACCGGGCACCGTCGTAGGCCAGCTCGGCCACCCTTCCGTGGACCGTCAACCGCAACCGGAAGCGATCCGTGCAGGCCCAGCTCCGCTCGATCCGCCAACCGTCCCTGCTGTCCTGCTCCTCCTTCCAGCGGAACACCGCCGCGAAGAAACCGTCCCAGGAGAAGTAGTCCTGCCAATCCCCGAGCGCCGCCCACTGCTCTTTAAGCCGCGCCGCGAGCGCCGCGAATGGCTCGCCGGGCCGTACCCCCAACCGCACCGGCACCGTGCGAGCGAACGGTCCCATCGCGGTCTCGAATCCCTCGTAATGCCGGCCGGCCAGCTCGACGCCCACCACCTCGATCCCCGGCGCTAGGCGCGCCAGCAGCGTCTGCCAGGCCGCGAGGCAGACCGCGGGGCTCGCCGCCAGACCGGGAGCGAGAGACGCCTGCACCCAGCGCGGCGCGAACGGTGCGTCTCCGGCCTCGCGCTCGAACGGAAGGAGCATAGGAAGCGGAGAAGCCGGCAGGATCTCGCGCCACCAGGCACGCCCGGCCGCGGACTCCTCGCCTTCCAGCATCTCCTCCAGCGCCGCGGCCACGTCGGCGTATTGCACCGGCGGTTCGGCTTCGATACCTGTGTACGCCTGCCGCAGATCGCGGACGAGCACGCCCAGGGCCGCCTCATCGGCGCAGAGGGCGTGCAGGGCGAGGCCGAGCAGATGGCTCTCCGGAGCCATCCGGAGGAGAACCGCGGCGAACGGAGGCTCGCGGTCCGGCTGGAACGGACGCGTTGCCAGCTCCTCCCAGAGCGTTTCGGGTGACAGCTCGTCCCGTCGTTCCAGCCGCGGTGCCGCCGCGTCCTCATGGACCGCCTGCCCTGGCAGGCTCATCCCCGCCGGCACGGGAAACGTGGTGCGCAGGATCTCGTGCCGGGCGGCCACCGCCGCCAGCGCGACCCCCAGAGCCTGCACGTCGAGCGGACCCGCGATACGCACGAGGGCCATCGCGCGATACGGCCCGCCGCCGTCCGGCGCGAGCGACCCGACGCGCCGCTGCTGCGGGGAAAGGCGGAAGACCTGGGCGGCGACCGTCTCGGAAAGCGTCTCAGACATCGTCGCGCGTGTGCGGGTCGGCCATCGCGACCAGCACCTTGCGGGCGCCGGTGAACGGATTGCGCGCGTGGGCGGCCAGCATATTGTCGATCAGCAGGATGTCTCCCTCCTGCCACGGCGGCGCGACCATCTCCTGAAGATAGGCCTGCCGCAGGTGCTCGGCGACCTCCGGCTCGATCGGCGAGCCGTCGCCATACCAGGTGTGGTTCGGCAGGTCCTCCTCCCCGAAGTCGCGAAGCAGCGGCTCGCGGATGGCCGCCGGCAGGGTGGAGACGTGGAAGAACGTCGCGTGATTGAACCACACCGCCTCGCCGGTCCGCGGATGGCGCGCCGTCGCCGGCCGCACCTGCCGCGTGCGCAGCCGGCCGCCGGACCGCCACTCACACTCGATCCCGGCCTCGCGGCAATAGGCCTCGACCCGCGCCGGGTCTTCGGTCTGAAACACCGTCTGCCAGGCAAGGCCGAAGCCGGGATGGAAGTTGCGGACGTACATCCACCCCTTCTCCGCGAACTGCCGCCGGACCTCCGGATCGATGTGCCCGAGAATTCGGCGGGTGTCGCCGACCGGCGTCTCCCCGCCGGTCTCCGCGGCGGTGACGCACGAGAAGAAGAGCTTGAGCGGGAAGCGGCGGGCGTACGAGTGCTCGTTGTGCGGGAAGATCGGCTGCTCGGCCGGGTAGTCGGTCGAGGTGTAGATCCGGTCCCCCAACTCGCTGCGCGGCGAGGAGCGTTCCTTGTACTCCAGAAGGTCGCCGCACACCGCGCGCACGAACGCTTGAAGCCCCTCGATGCCAGGAAGGCCGAAGCCACGAAACAAAAGCGCCCCATGGCGCAGCAAACGCTCCTCGATGCCGGCGCGATTCTCCGCCGCCCAGGCGAGCGGATCGAGCCCGGCCACGGCCGGCGTGAGGACGAGCGGCAATCCCGCCGGTCCCACCTCCTCGCGCACCCGCTCCGCCGCGGGAGCCACCGCGGAGCGCCGGCCACTGAGGGCGATCTTCTTCGGTGCAGGTCTGTCGGTCACGTCGTTGTCTCCGGCGGGAAGGATACCAGGGCTCCGGCCGCCCGAGACCACGGCTCCCCGATGTCCTCCTGCGAGGAGCCGCGCGGTCACTGCGCTCGCGAACGTGGACACTGCGTTCGCGAGCTGAGTCACGGCGCAACGAGCGCGGTCACTGCGTTCACGAACGCGGTCACCGCGCTCGCGAGCGGAGTCACTGCGCGACTGTGCGGAGTCACTGCGCGACTGTGCGCCGTCACTGCGCAACGAGCGCCGTCACTGCGCTCGCGAGCTGAGTCACTACGCAACGGTGCGCGGGCACTGCGTTCACGAACGCGGACACTGCGTTCGCGAGCTGAGCCACGGCGCAACGTGCGCGGGCACTGCGTTCACGAACACGGACACTGCGTTCGCGAGCTGAGTCACGGCGCAACCTTGCGCGGTCACGGCGTTCACGCACGCGGTCACCGCGCAACGTGCACGGTCACTGCGTTCACTAGCCCAGTCATCGCGTTCGCGAGCGCGGTGGCCAAGGAGTCGGGTTCAGGAAGACCCCATCACAGCGACCTGCGCAGATCCGCCACTGCGGGATGATTTAGGGGGAGCTGGTAGAGACTCAGAATCAGCTCGAAGGCCCTTGTGAAGTATGTCGATTCGTCCCGAAAGTCGGCGTACACACGGCCGTGTAGCAGCGGCGGGAACGAAGCAGTCTTCTCGCCGTCCAGGAGCACGGGAAGCACGCTCCGCTTCTGCGGTTCGGTGCCGAGGAGCCGGTTGTTGATCAAATCGACCTCTGCCGCTACGACGTAACCGGTCGTCTCGCCCTTGTTTTCGTACTTCTCCCGGTAGCGCGGTGTGCCGACCATGACAATCCGGTCGCTCTTCTCGATCCGTTCCACGAACCGCGCCACGCTCGCGCCGATCTGCGCGTTGTGCCAACGGTCCAACACCACGTCGATCCCCGCTTTCTGCAGATCCGCCGCGAGCCGCTTTTCAACCCACCGTTCGTGCTCAGGCACGCCCCAGGCATAGCTGATAAAGCACTCCGGCGGCGTGATCTTCTGCTCGGCGACGTAGGCGCGCACGCGGTAGATGGCTTGCTCGAAGCGGGTCCGTTGCTCGGCGGCACGGCGCTGCGAGTCCACCTCGGTCTGCACCTCTCGCGTCAACTGGATCGGTTCCGCCATCTTCGGCAATGCCAGCCTCTCGCCGCAATCGTTGCAGAAGGCGAACGCCAAGCCGTCCCTCATCCGCTTCCGCACCACCGTTCGGTCGAGCAGGTGGCCGCACGCCGCATTGGTGCAACGCACCGGCTCCAGGCGCAGCACCGTCAGGTTCCGCCGCGCCAGGAAGCTCTCGAACAAACCTTGGAACAACGTGCGCACCGGCGGGCCGACGCTGGGGCCGAAGAGGAGCACGAAGTCGAGCTCGCCGTCGCGTTCGGCCTCCTGCTGGAAGCCGCACATCAGACCGTCGCCCACTTCGTAGCGCGCGTTGTCGTGCCACTGGGCCGTGCGCGTAAAGGTATGCGTGTAGCCCAGCAGCACCACCAGCGAGGCGAACACGTTCTCCGTCGGGCCGCTCACCGTGTAGGCCACGCCCTCCTCGGCCGGCGCCTCCTCTTCCAGCGGCTTCTTCAGATTGATCAGCTCGGGGAAGACCAGATACGGCTCAATGCGGAGAGGATCGGTCTCACGAAAACAGACGTTGTGCTCGAGGAACAGCAGCGCCGCCGCGTCCAGGAGCACGTCGCGCTCGCCCTCGTGCAGGTCTCTCAGCTCCGGAAAATCGTAGCCGCCGGCCAGCAGCCGTTTCTCCTCCAGCGCACCGAGTCCCTTCGGATTCCGCCGCGCCTCCAGCACGAACGAAGACGCCAGGTTGTTGAGCCGTTCCGGTTGGAGCAGGACGCGCAGATCGACCTTCGAGGTCCGCAGGCATTTCACATAGCCGTAGTTTTCCAGGTGGCCCACGGCGGTCAGCAGCTCGGCGTCGGTGAAATGCCAGTCGGCATCCGTGCCTTCCAAACGGCCGCGGAGCTCCTCGGGTGTGACGAGAGCCTGGCCGTCCGATTCCGCTCCCTTGAGGCTGAGGATGTAGTCCTTGATCCGCTTGAAGGTCGCGGTGGTGACCGTCGCGGCCTTATCCTCCCAGGGGATCAGGGCCTTCATGCGCTCGACCAACTCCGCCATGCCCTGGCCCGTAAAGGCGCTCGTCGTTATCGGCCCCTCGATGCCGTGTTTTTGGCAGAACGCGCTCAGCTCCTCCGGCGTCATCGGACAGCTCCCACGATCCGTCTGAGCGGCTACGAGGAGGATAGGGCAAGCGCTTTGCCCCGCCTGGAGTTGCTTGAGCCAGAAGCCCACGCCGTGCAGCGGGTCGCGGAGGTCCGAGGCATCGAACAGCACCAGCGCGAGATCGGTGTTGTCCACGAAGAGCGCGTGGACCAGCCGGTAGTCGGGCTGACCCGCGAAGTCCCAGAGGATCGCCTCGCAGTCCGTCCCGTCCGCGCGGCGCTTGCCCAAGGCGGGAAACACCCAGAACTGCTGCCCGTGCGTCGAAGCCTGCTCTTTGAAGGCGCCGTGGATCAGGCGATGGCCCAGCGCCGATTTGCCCACGCTGTGATCGCCCACCAACACGATCTTGCCCGTCGTGTGATGGACTGCGCGTGGGGCCGCCACACCGGCGCGCTGGCCCAGCAGGATGTCGTAATCCAGCTCCCAGAGGTGGATCAGCCAGCATCGCTCGCCATCCAGCGAGTCTGGCTCAGAGCCGGCTGCGGCCAGCAACGGCAACGTGGGATGAAAGGCGAGCGCGGGAATCCAAAGGTCCGTGATTGTTGGCTTCTGGATGACGGCGACCGTCTCCCACGTTTCGCAACTCCACAGGCGGATCGTCTGATCGCGGCTCTTCGATGCCAGCAGACGCCCGTTCTTTGAGAACTCGACGATGTCGACGATTCCGGTGTGCCCTTCGAGTGTGCGGAGCAGCTTGCCGCTTCGCGCCTCCCAGAGCTTCACCGTCTTGTCTTTGCTCCCGCTTGCCAGCGTCCCGCCCTGCGGATCAAACGCCACGCTCCTGACCCAATTCTTGTGTCCTTCGAGCGTGCGGAGCAACTCGCCGCTTCGCGTTCCCCAGAGCTTCACTGTGTGGTCGTCGCTCCCGCTTGCCAGCGTCCCGCCTTGCGGATCAAACGCCACGCTATTGACCGCGTCCTGGTGCCCTCTGAGCGTGCGGAGCAGTTTGCCGCTTTGCGCCTTCCAGAGCTTCACTGTATGGTCATCACTCCCGCTTGCTAGCGTCCCGCCTTGCGGATCAAACGCTACGCTACAGACCGCCTCCCTCTGCGCTTTAAGCGTGCGAAGCAGCTTGCCGCTTCGCGTCTCCCAGAGCTTCACCGTGCTGTCACTATTTCCGCTTGCTAGCGCCCCGCCCTGCGGGCCAAACGCCACGCTCCAGACTCCGCCTCGGTACCCTTCAAGCGTGTGTAACAGCTTGCCGCTTCGCGTCTCCCAGAGCTTCACCGTTTTGTCGGCACTCCCGCTTGCCAGCGTCCCGCCCTGCGGATCAAATGCCACGCTATAGACCCTGTCCTTGTGCCCTTCGAGCGTGCGGAGCAGCTTCACGCCCGGCGGCAGCTCCGACTGCTCGGAGTCGCCGGGGTTGGGGGAGTCGCTGTCACGGACTTTGCGCATGGCTTGTATGCTACCGGGGTTCCCTGGGGGCGCCAAACGGCGCCCTCACCCCCCGTCCCCTCTCCCACGCGCACTCCCCCCGCCCGGGAGAGGGGCGCCACCTCCCGGCCCAAAAACAGCAGGGGCTGAGGCGAAGCAACAAGATAGGCCCAGATGGCGGAAGAAGGACTTGACCGAGCTCGCCGGCCGCATTCGCCTGCGCGATGATTTCTACTACAAGGCGATGCGGGTTGAGCCAGATCTCGGCGCGTAGAGTGCTCTTGTTCGTGACTCGAGACGCCGAGTCTTTCACTCAACCGTCCGCCGCCGCGCACGGCTCCTTCGCTCCTGCGATACCATGTTTCCATGCGGCCGATATTCGCTGATCCCAAGACCGACTTCGTCTTTAAGCGCATCTTCGGCAGCGAGGTCCACAAGCCTCTCTTGATCGAGCTGCTGAACGCCCTGCTGGAGCTCTCCGGCGACCACCGGATCATCGACCTGCAGTACTTCCCTCCCGAGCAACGGGTGCCGGTGGCGGAGTTGAAAATGTCGGTGGTGGACGTCAAGTGCTTCGACCAGAGCGGCCGGCACTACGTGGTCGAGATGCAGGTGCTCAACGTCGAAGGGTTCGAGAAGCGGGTGGTCTACAACACCTCCAAGGCCTACGTGACCCAACTGCGCGCCGGGCACGACTACCCCGGCCTCGACGACGTGGTGGGGGTGACGATCTGTGATTTCCTGCTCTGGCCCGGGCCGCCGAGCCCTGGCGGCGCTGCGGTGCCGATGCTCAGCCGCTGGCGGATGCAGGAGCAGCACGGCGGCGCCCTTGGCCTCTCGCAGGTGCAGTACGTCTTCTTGGAGCTGCCGAAATACGCGGCCGGGGACGATCCGCAGGGGACGATCGATCGTTGGGCCTACTTCTTCCGCGAGGCGGAGACCCTCGGAGTGGTGCCGCCGGCCTTGTCGCAAGCACCCTACCGTGAAGCGATGGAGGTCGCCCGCATGGCGGGTTTCAGCGCCGAGGAGCTCGACCTCTACGACCGCGCTAGGATCGCCGAGCAGGACGCCCGCGGCGCCCTCACCCTGGCCGACCGGTTGGGCGTCGAGAAAGGGATGCGCAAGGGCGTCGAAGAGGGGTTACGCAAGGCGATCCGTGCCTTTTGCCAAGCCTTCGAGATCGAGCTCGACACGGCTCGTGAAGCCACCCTGGCCGGCATGGGGACCGGCGAGCTGGAAGCGTTGCAGGGCCGCCTGTTCCGTGAGCGGCGCTGGGACTGAAGGCGCGGTCTCTTGACTTCGCCTCCGAGCCGTTCACTCCACCACCCGCCGCCGCGCCGCCCCCAGCGTGCGCAACCGCGCCTTCTGCAAATCCTCACGGCCGGCTTCCAGCCGCCGGCGCCGCTCGGCGGCGAGGTGGTCGTTGAGGGCGGAGAGCCGCTCGTCCGGCGCGTCCAGCACGCGGCGCAGGACGGCTTCGAAGTCGTCGAGCACGCGCTCGGCGGTGGTGGCGTCATAAAGGTCGGCGTAGTAGCGCAGCATCGCGGAGAGGCCGTCCGCGGTCTCGGCGAGGTAGATGCTGAGATCGAAGACCGCCGCGCGATCCTCGATCTCTTCAATCCGCCAAACCGCCGGACAGCCGGCGGTGCCGAGCCGATTTGCCGGAGCCCTGCCGAGTGGGGTAGAGTTGCACTCATTGCTGCACAATGAAGGCTAACCGATGTGGAGAGGCGCTGGAGGGCACCATGGCCGGAGGCAAGGTCGCTCAGATTGTCGTAGAGGGCACAAGATTAGAGAGGTTCAAGTCCTGTTTCTTCACCCAGGATGAGCACAACGCTATGCTTCAAGAAGAAGCAGTGGATAGTGCAGGCTGGGCCAAAAAACTGCATCAAAGGGTTCAGCAGATGGGACAATTTCTCATAAAAGACCCTATCTTCGAAAACCGCCTAAGTCAGCTCTTCGCATCAAAGGCTCTTCAAGAAACCTCGGCGAGGGGGTATTGCGAAACATTGAATCCTCAGTCTGCGCAAGTTAATCTTCGCGTCCGAACCAAATCTCCGTTTCTATTTAGGCTGGTCGACCACAGCGAGTTCATGAATTACGACATAGTTATTCATTGCCGTGAAGAAGGGGGGCGAACGATTGTTACGTTTACGCCTTCTGGGCGATCGATAATCGATGTAGCTGGTTGTATTGTCGCCGTCATACTTCTCGGGGCATGTATCGTGCCCGGCGTAGTTTTCCTGTATTTTTTCTTCAACGCTCTATCCATCTTCGATAAGATGCAGGCTGCCGTTGTGCAGGCGGTGCATGAGATCCTGGTGGTTGTCCCTCCTCCTCTTCCCAAACCATGAGATGGGACCGTGTGCGCTGAAATCCGCCGATGGCTCTGTAACTGCTCCCGCTGCCGCTCAAGGTCGGAGAGGAAGTCCAGGTCTTGCGCGAGGATTTCGACTACAAGGTGATGCGGGAGCGAGCGCAGAGAGAGGGCCGTAGGCTGTTGTTTCCGGGCGGGGTGGGGGAAGGTGGCACGCATGGGGGAGGGATGGGGAGGGGGCGGGCGGCGGAGGGCTCGGCTTTCGGGACTCGGCTCCTCCGCCCACCCGGGAGGGGGCAAGCCCCTCTCCTACTTTAGGTTGGAGAAACGCCGAGCCGTAGGTTTGGAGAGGAGTCCCAGCCGTTCACTCCACCACCCGCCGCCGCGCCGCCCCCAGCGTGCGCAACCGCGCCTTCTGTAAATCCTCACGGCCTGCCTCCAGACGTCGGCGCCGCTCCGCGGCGAGGTGGTCGGCGAGCGTGGAGAGCCGCTCGTCCGGCGCTTCCAGCACGCGGCGCAGGACGGCCTCGAAGTCGTCCAGCACGCGTTCGCCTGTGGCGGCGTCGTAGAGGTCGGCGTCATAGCGCAGCATCGCGGAGAGGCCGTCCGCGGTCTCGCCGAGGTAGAGGCTGAGATCGAACACCGCCGCGCGTTCTTCGATCTCGAACGGCTGGATCTCCAGACCGCCGAGCTCGGCCTGGGCCTCCGGAACGTTGTAGAGCCCGAACATGACCTGGAACAGCGGGTTGCGCGCGAGCGTTCGCTGCGGGCGCAGCTCTTCGACCAGCCTTTCGAAGGGGACGTCCTGATGCGCGAAGGCTCCCGCGGCGGTCTCCCGCACGCGCTCCAGGAGAGCGCTCCAGGCCGGATCGCCGGAGGCGTCGACGCGGAAGACGAGCTGATTGATGAAGAAGCCGAGCAGCGCTTCGGTCTCCGGCGGATTGCGGTTCGCGATGTCCACGCCGACGACGAGATCGGTCTGCCCGCTGCGGGCTTGCAGCACCACCTCGAAGGCGGCGAGGAGCGCCATGAACGGGGTGACCGACCTTTCGCGGCCGAGCTGCGTGACCCGTGCGGACAGCTCCAGCGGGAGCAGGCGCCGGCAGAGACCGCCGCGGAAGCGGCGCGCCGCCGGCCGCGGACGGTCGGGCGGGATCTCCACCACCTCGGGGGCACCGGCCAGGCGCTCACGCCACCAATCCACCTGCTCCTCCAGACCCGCACCCTGGAGCCGGGCGCGCTGCTCGCGGGCGTAGTCGGCGTACTGGAGCGGCAGCTCCGGCAAGGGAGAGGGGAGGCCGGCGGTGAAGGCGGCGTGGATCGCGGTCAGCTCCCGGCCGAGCACGGCCATCGACCAGGCGTCGGAGACGATGTGGTGCAGGGTCGCCACGAGTACGTGCTCCCGTTCGCCGAGCCGGAAGAGGCGCAGGCGGTGGAGAGGCCCGCGGGCGAGATCAAACGGCACCGCCAACTCGGCGTGGAGGGCCTGCCTCAAGGCCGAGTCTTGAACGGTCGGGCGGGGGATTCCTCCCCCCTGGGCGGGGGGCGGTTGGGACAGGGGGGAGGTTAGGAGGGGGGCGTCGCCTTCAGGCAAGACCTCGGGAGCAAGGCGTTTGTGGCTATTCGAAACGCCCCCCTCCTGGCCTCCCCCCTGCTCCAACCCTCCACCGCCCAGGGGGGAGGAACCCTCCGCCCAATTCGTTAACCCCGAAAGATCGGTGAGCGGCAGCTCTTCCGCCTGCGCCGGTCCCGGCACCTGGACGGGCCGGCCGCCTTCTTCGCGGAAGGTGGTGCGCAACACCGCATGTCGGCGGACGATCTCCGCGAAGCTCCGGGCGAGCACGGGCAGGTCGAGAGGGCCGGTGAGCTTGATCGCCGTCACCATGTTGTAGACGGGATTGCCCGGGTCCAACCGGTCGAGCAGCCAGAGCCGCTCCTGACCGAAGGAGAGGGGCGCGGTTTCCGGGACAGACGAAGACGCGGCGGCCGGTTGCTGCCAGGGCTCCAGGACCTCCTCCAGGACGAGCAGCTCGAAGAGTGTCCGGCGCTCCGGGGAGAGGCCGGCAAGGCGCGCGGCCAAGCCGACACCGCCGCTCATGGCACCACCTCCGCGAGGCTCCGCCCGCGGGCTTTGAGGCCGCGGACGACTTCGATCAGATCGGGCCACACCTCCAACAGGCGCCCGTGGTGGACGAGGAGGCGCTGGGCGAGCCGCCGCGCCTCGCCCGGCTCGCGGTGGTAGAGGAGGTCGAGCGGCAGCGCGAAATCCGGATCGGCCATGTGCCGGCGGAGCAGATCCAGATATTTCCGCACGTCTTCGGCCCACAGGGGGCCGCCCTCCGGATGGTCGCCTTGCTTCTGCCGCTCCCGCCATTCCACGAGGCGCGCTTCCAGGCCGGCGGCGAACAACTCGGCGCGCTCGCGCACCTTGCGGCGCGCGAGCTCGTCGAACGCTCCCGGCTCCATCCGGCCGAGATCCTGGAGGAAGGCACCCAGGCGGCGCAGACCGTCGGCCGGATCGTGCCGCGGGTCCGGCACGAAGTCGGCGAGGAGCGACGCCAGCATTCGGGAGTGGTCGATGCCGGAGGCGGTGCGCACCATCTCGCCGGGCCAGAAGCCGCGTTGCTCGACCGGATCGTGCAGGGCCACCCAGGGGAGGTGGCCGGTGCGGGCGGTGGGGAAGGCGAGCTGCAAGGTGAGACCGTAGAGCCGGTCCTCGCCCCACAGCACCGGCGGGAACGGCGGCAGGAGGGCGCGGTGGTCGAAACCCCAGAACATGGTGGCCATGAACGACTCCGCGTTGCCCACCGCCGGCCGCGGCAGGAAGCGCACAATCTCCTTGCTCGCGGTGACCGCGCGGTAGCTCTCGGCGGAGCGCACCAGATGCCGCCAGGAGGCGCCGGTCTGCAACATGTAGAAGATGGGATTACGCCAGCCGCAGTCGCCCACCCAGCCGTTGGTGGTGACCCGCACGCGCCCGCCAGATTCGAGACTGTGGAGGAACGCCGCGTCCGCCCGGCCGGTGGCGACCGGGGCGCCGGGATCGAGCCCGTGCGCCCAAGCGGAGACGTCGCGCCCGAGCAGCTCCTCGTGGACGCCCGCGAGGTCCACGGGGCGGAGATCGACCGCGGCCATCGCCTCCGCGCGGTTGGTGAAGCCGCGGATGAATCCTGGCTCGCGCGCCGAGAGGAAGGCCCAATCGGGCACCGAGCCGGTGAGCAGCTCGATTCCCGGCTCCGCCTCCGGCGGCGGTGCGCCGCGGGCCAGGGTGTCGTCGTCGACGCTGACCACACCCTCGCCCACGGTCTGGAGCAGCACCGCATTGCGGTTGGTGCCGATCGGCGTCCCCACGCCCTCCGGATCGCCCATCGCGGCGGCGACGGCGTCCGCCGGGAGGCCCTCGGCCAAGAGCAGATCGGCGAAGCGGCGTTTCTCCGCCGGACCCGCATAGACGATCTCGATCCCGAGGCGCCGTCGCAGGGCCGAGAGCCGGCTCCGGTAGTCCTCGCCTGTCGCTGGATCGGGAGAATCGTCGAGCACGGCGAACCGGAGCGTCCGCCCGTGCTCGCGCGCCGCCTCGGCGTGGCTCGTCAGGCCGCGCTCCAGGATCGCCGGGCGGTTGCAGGTGGGGAACGCCAGGGTGGTGACCCGCAGCGGCGGCTCGGATGAGGACGGTGGCGCGGGGAGGACCGCGAGGAGGTCGCGGACCGACCAGGACCTCACCCCCTGGCCCCCTCTCCCATCGCCCCCCCTTCCACCGGGAGAGGGGGAACCCCCGCCCTGCGGCAATTCGGGATTTTCGAGGTTTTGGGATGGTGGCGCCCCCTCTCCCGGGCGGTGGGGGGGCGATGGGAGAGGGGGACGGGGGGTGAGGTCCCCCCGCCGGCTCTCCACCCGCCGCGCCACCTCCGCCTCCGGCAATCCCTCCACAAGCGCGAAGATCTCCTCGGCCCGCCCCGGCGGCAGCTTGCCCACCAGCTCGCCGAGCACGCCGAGCGCCAGATTGCGCACCGTGGGGTACTCGAAGAAGCTGCGCATCGGCGGCGGAATGTTGAACGCCTCGCGAATCCGGGCGGCGATCCAGGTCACCAGCAGCGAATGCCCGCCGAGGGTGAAGAAGTTGTCGTCGCGCTCCACGCGGTCGATTGCGAGGAGCTCGGCCCAGAGGTGTGCCAGGTGCTCTTCCAGCGGGCTGAGGGGCACGGCCGGGGTGGGATCGGACCGATCGGACAGATCCGTCCGATCGGTCTGATGTGCGTGATCGGCCAGTTTTTCCAGCTCCTGGCGGTCGAGCTTGCCGTGGGCGGTGAGCGGCAGGGCCGGCACCGGCACGAAGTGGCCGGGGATCCAGGCTTCCGGGAGCAGGCCGAGGAGGTGCTCGCGCATCTCGGCAGCCGGCGGCATGGCGCCGCGGCAGACGAGGGCGGCGACGAGGCGGACGTCCTCCGCGGAGTGCTTATGGGCGAACACCGCGGCCTCGGCGATGCCGGGGTGGCGGAGCAGGGCCGCCTCGACCTCTCCCGGCTCGATGCGGAAACCGCGCACCTTGAGCTGCCGGTCGGCGCGGCCGAGGTAGACCAATTCGCCGTCCGCCCGGCGGCGGGCGAGGTCTCCGGAACGGTAGAGCCGCGCTCCAGGCTCTTTGGCAAACGGATCGGGGACGAAGCGCTCCGCGGTCATCTCCGGCCGGAAGAGATAGCCTCTTGCGACACCGCCCCCTCCGACGCACATCTCTCCCACCGCACTGGCGGGCACCGGGGTGAGCGCGGCGTCGACCAGCACCAGCCGCAGGTCGGCGAGCGGCCGGCCGAGCAGGCTGTCGGAGGACTCCGCGTCGGCGCGGACGAGCGGACGCTCGGTCACGTGGACCGTCGTCTCGGTGATCCCATACATGTTCACCAGCACCGGCCGGGTGTCGCCGTGCCGCTCGAACCAGGGCCGCAGCTTGGCCGGCTCCAGCGCCTCGCCGCCGAAGATCACGCAGCGCAGGGCGAGCGGCGGCACTTCGTCCCCCCATTGTTCCTGGGCGCGCAGTAGCTGGTAGAAGGCCGACGGCGTCTGGTTGAGCACGGTCACCTTCTCCTTCGACAGCAGATCGAAGAAGTCGGCGGGGGAGCGGCTCACACTCTGCGGCACCACCACCAGCCGGCCGCCGTGGAGGAGCGCGCCCCAGATCTCCCAAACGGAGAAGTCGAAGGCGTAGGAGTGGAAGAGCGTCCACACGTCGGCGGGACCGAAGCCGAAGCCGCGCGTCGCCTCGAACAGCCGGACCGCCTGACGGTGGGTGACCATCACGCCTTTCGGCCGGCCGGTGGAGCCCGAGGTGTAGATGATGTATGCGAGATGGTCCGGCATCGTCTCGCTGACTTGGTGGGGGGCTTGCGGTGCTGGCGCTGGCTGCCGTTTGGTGATCGTAAACACCGACTCCTCGCGCGCCACCACGGCGTGCAGCCGCGCATCCTCTTGCAGCAGGTCGAGCCGTTCGCGCGGATAGGCGGGATCGAGCGCCACGTAGGCGGCGCCGGACTTGAGGACGCCGAGGACGCCGATCACCAGCTCCAGCGAGCGCTCCAGCGAGAGGCCCACGCGTGACTCGGGACCCATACCCTGAGCGCGCAGACGTTTGGCGAGGATGTCGGCCTTCCGGTTCAGCTCGGCGTAGGTCAGGCTCTCGCCCTCGTAGGTGACGGCCGGCGCCTGCGGATGCGCCGCCGCCACGGCCTCGAAGGCGCGGTGGAGCGTCGTCTCTCCCGGGCAGGCCGCGGCGCTCGCCTGACTCTCATGGACGAGAGCCATCTGCTCCGCCACGGTGAGGAGCGGCAGCTCCGAGAGGCTCCGGGCGGGATCGGCGGCGACCTCGGCGAGCAGCACGCGGAAGCTCTGCAGCAGGGACTCCGCGGTCTCGCGCCGGAACAGATCGCGGTTGTAGACGAGGTGGCCGGTGAGCCCGCCGTCCTGCTCCTGGGTGATCAGCTCCAGGTCGAAGGTGGCGGCGGGAGCGTCCACCGCGACGAGCGAGAGGCGCACGCCGGGCAGCTCGAGATCGGGGAGCCGCATGTTCTGGAGCTGGAACCAGGTGCGGAAGAGCGGCGCGCCGCCTCCGACCGCCTGGAGGATCTTCTGGAGCGGCAAGTCCTGATGCGCCCAGGCGCCGAGCGCCGTAGCATGCACCCGGTCGAGCAGCTCCACGAACGGCGGATCGCCGTCCAGGCGGGTGCGCAGCGGCACGTCGTTGACGAAGTAGCCGATCAGTCCCTCAAGCTCGCGGCGGGTGCGGTTGGCGACCGGAGTGCCGACGACCAGATCGTCCTGCCGGGTGATCCGGGCGAGGAGCGTCGTCCAGGCGGCGAGGAGAACGGCGAAGAGGGTCGAGCCCCGGCCGCGGGCGAGGGCACGGAGGGCCTCCACCTGGGCGGTCTCCGGCCGGAACGGCAGGCGCGCGCCGATCCCTCCGGGAGACGTTGCGCCGGAGCGGTCCACCGGCAGCTCCAGGAACGGCGGCGGCCCGGCCAGGTGCTCCCGCCACCAGGCGACCAGGGTGTCCAGCGGCTCGCCGGTGAGCCACCGCCGTTGCCAGACCGCATAGTCGCCATACTGCACCGGTAGCTCGGGCAAACTCGCGCCGCCATAGAGGGCCGCAATCTCGCGCAGCAACACGCCGCCGGACCACCCATCGGTCACCAGATGGTGCGGCGAGAAGAGGAGCAGATGGTCCTCCGCGTCGCGGCGCACCAGGAGCGCGCGCGCTGGCGGGCCGGCTTCGAGGTCGAACGGCCGCGCCGCCTCGGCGCGAGCCAGGCGGTCGGTCTCGCTCCCACGCAACGCCTCCGGCAGAGCGGCCAGATCGGCTACCGCGAAAGCCGGATAGAGCGCGGGATCCGGAACCTGGAAAGCACCCGCCTCGGTAGGCTGAGCGGCGGGCGAGCCGGAACGAGGACGGAGCGCAACTGTTTGAGCCCGAAGGGCGAGTTCGTGAGCGCCGCCCGCAGTCCGGCTCGCCCGCCGCTCAGCCGGCACGAAGCGACTCCGCAGCACCTCATGGCGGCGCGCCACCTCCCGCAGCGCCCTCGCCAGCGCAACGACATCGAGCGCTCCATCGAGATAAGCGGCGGTCGGAGCGTTATAGGCGGCGGCTTCCGGGTTGAGCTGGCCGGCGACCCACATCCACTCCTGGCTGTAGGAGAGCGGCAACCCATCCGGGAATTCGTCGCGGGGCACCGGTACGACCGGAGGGGCCGCCAGACCGGCACCGCGGCGCCGTTCGCCCTCGACGTGGGCGGCGAGATCGCTGAGCCGCGGGGCCGCGAAGAAATCGCGCAGCGGCAGCTCGACGCCGAACGACTCGCGCACCCGCGAGGCGACCTGGGTGGCGAGCAGCGAATGGCCCCCCAGCTCGAAGAAGTCGTCGTCCCGCCCAGGGGCGACGCCGAGGATCTCGCGCCAGATCCCGGCGAGCCCCTCTTCGATCGGCGTGCGCGGCAGCGCGGACCCGCGGTCCCCGGAGCGGCCTTCAGCCGGGGCCTCCAGCGCCACGAGGGCGCGCCGGTCCAGCTTGCCATTCACGGTGAGCGGCAGGGCGTCGAGCCAGACGAAGGCCGCGGGGATCATCGGCTCGGGCAACCGGCCGCGCAGGAACGCCCGCACCGCCGCCGTATCGCGCGTCTGACTCGACACCAGATACATCACCAGCCGCGGCCCGGGCGAGCCCTCGTGCAGCAGTACCACGGCCTGCTCGACCCCGGGGAAGGCCGCCGCCGCGGCCTCGATCTCGCCGGTCTCGATGCGGAAGCCGCGCAGCTTGATCTGGCCGTCGAGCCGGCCGAGGAAGTCGAGATTGCCGCCGGCCAGCCAGCGGACGCGGTCTCCGGTGCGGTAGAGACGGCCGCCCGGAACGTCGAACGAACCGCCGAACGGATCGGGCACGAACCGCTCGGCGGTCAGGCCGGACTGTCCCAGATAGCCGCGGGCGAGGCCGACGCCTCCCACCAGCAGCTCTCCATGGGCTCCGGCCGGCACGGGCTGCATCCGCCGGTCCACCACGTAGAGCCGGCTGGCCGCCGATGGCCTCCCAATGGGGACCGGGTCCGCCGCCCGGCCCATCACCGCGAACAGAGAGCAGTGGATCGCCGCCTCGGTCGGCCCGTAGCCGTTGAACAGGCGGCGCCCTGTGCCGGTCACGGCGAAGGCCTCCTCGACCACCCCGGCGGTCAGCGCTTCGCCCCCCAGGTGGAGAACCTCCAGGGTCGCGAGGTTCTCCCCGGCGGCCAGGGCGGCCGCCGCGACGGCGTGGAAGAAGGAGGGAGTGGCGTGGAGGGTGTTGATCCCATGGAGCCGGAGCTCGTGCAGATAGCGCTCGACGTCGTTGCGGTCCGCTTCACCGCGCAGGAAGAGCGTGCCCCCGGACAACAGAGTGGTGAAGATCTCGAAGACGCCGAAGTCGAAGGTATAGGACAGGGTCTGGAGGACCCGCGTGTGCGTGCCGAAACCGAAGGCCTTCTGGCTCCAGAGGAACAACGGAACCAGGTTCGCGTGGGTGATGGCGACACCCTTGGGGAGGCCGGTGGAGCCGGAGGTGTAGATGACGTAGGCGAGCTGGTCGGGGGAAAAGGACCTCAAGGACAGCAAGGACCCAAAGGACTCCAAGGACAGGGGCCGTTCTTCTTTTATGTCCTTGTTGTCCTTGAGGTCCTTTTGGTCCTCTGTTCCCACCACCCGCACCTCCCCAATCTCCAGCCCCTCCGGCAGCTCCTCCGCCACCAGCACCCGTGCGGCGCTGTCTTGCAGCATGAAAGCCAGCCGCTCCACCGGATGCGCGGGATCGAGCGGCACGAAGGCGCCGCCCGCCTCCAGGATCGCGAAGAGCGTCACGATCAGCTCGGTCGAGCGTTCCAGGAGCACGGCCACCAGGACGTCCGGCCCGACGCCGCAGGCCATCAGGTGATGCGCCAGGCGGCCGACGCGGCGGCGCAGCTCGGCGTAGGTGAGCAGGTCGCCGCCGACGGCGAGCGCCGGCAGCTCCGGCGTACGCGCCGCCTGCTCGGCGAACAGCTCGTGGACGAAGCGCTCCGGGGGAAAGTCCGCGCCGGTGCCGGCGGCGGCCCACTCGACCAGGACCTGCTGCCGCTCTGCCGGGCCGAGCAGCGGGAGCAGGTCCACGGGCTCATCAGGCGCCTCCGCCACGGCGTCGAGCAGGCGCTCGAAACGGCGTGCGAGGCGCTGGATGGTGGTGCGGTTGAACAGATCCGTGGCGTATTCGATCGAGCCGGTGAGACCCGCTGGACCGCGGGAAAGCGTCAGGTTGAGGTCAGCTTTCGCCGTGCCGGACGTCAGGCGGACCGGGATCATCTCCAGACCGGCCAGCGCTCCGGCCTCCGGCTCTTTTTCTTCCAGCGAGAAGAGGACCTGGGCGAGCGGCGTGCGCGCGGAGTCGCGCTGCGGCACCAGCTCCTCGACCAGCCGCTCGAACGGCAGATCCTGGTGCGCCGTGGCCCCGAGGATCGCCTCGCGCACCCGCGCGGCCAGGGCCTTGAACGAGGGGCTTCCGCCCAGATCCACCCGCACCACCAGGGTGTTGACGAAGAAGCCGATCAGCCCTTCCGTCTCGCGGTGCGACCGGCCGGCGGCCGGCGTGCCCACCGCGAGGTCCTCGGCGCCGGTCTCGCGGGACAGCAGCGCCTGGAAGGCGGCGAGGAGGACCATGAACAGCGTGGTGCCTTCGGCGTGACCGAGGGCCGCCAGGCGCTCCGCGAGGTTCTGGGAGATCTCCGCCGGCACGGTGGCGCCGCGCGTTCCGCGCACCGCCGGGCGGGGATGGTCGGTGGGCAGCTCCAGAGCTGGCGGCAGATCGGCGAGGCGGTCGCGCCAGTAGGCGAGATCGGCGGCCACCGCTCCGCCCGCGTGCCGCTCGCGCTGCCAGAGGGTGAAATCCGCGTACTGCACCGGCAACTCCGGCAGCGGCGCCGCGGGACTGCTGTAGAACGCTCCCAGCTCGTCGACCAGGATCGCCAGCGACCAGCCGTCCGACACGATGTGGTGCATGTTGACCACCAGCCGGTGCTCTGTCCGATCGAGCCGCAGCAGGAAGGCGCGCAGGAGCGGACCGGCAGCGAGATCGAACGGCCGCCGGGCCTCGGCCTCCCCTTGCCGCAACGCCTCGTCCTCTCGGCGTTCCAGCGGCAGGGCGGTCAGATCGACCTGCGGCAGTCGGAACGGGGAGGGTGGTGCGATCGCCTGGCGCGGCCGGCCGCGGGTGTCCGGAAAGGTCGTGCGCAGCACCTCGTGCCGGCGCACCAGGGCGGTGAGCGCACCCTCCAGGGCGGCGGCGTCCAGCCGGCCGCGCAGGACGAGGAAGGCCGGCATGTTGTAGAGCGCGCTCCCCGGCTCCCGTTGATCCTCGAACCAGAGGCGCTGCTGGGCGAAGGAGAGCGGCAGCGGATCGGGCCTCTCCCGGGGCGCGAGCGGTGCCGGTGTCTCCTGACCGGCCGCCGTGCGGGCCGCTGCGACCCGCCGGGCGAGACCGGCCGGAGTCGGCTCCTCGAACAGCACGCGCAGCGGCAGCTCGACGCCGAACGCTTCGCGGAGGCGCCAGGCCATGCGGGTGACCAGCAGCGAATGCGCGCCGCGCACGAACACGTTCTCGTGCACGTCCACCCGGCCGCCCCCCAGCAGCTCGGCCCACAGCCCGGCCACGGCCTCCGCCTCCTCCGGAACCGTGGCGGCCTCCTCCTCGGCGACGGCCCGCTCAATCGCGGCCGGCTTGCGGTGAGAAAGCCCCACGACCTCCCGGCGCTCCGCCTCCGCCAGCGGCAGCAGCTCAGACAGCGGCGCCGTCATCGTCCCGACTGCCCCCTCCGCCGCCCTACCGAGCAGCGTCTCCAGGTGGCCGATGAGACGCTGCGCCGTCGCGGCTTCGAAGAGATCCGTGGCGTAGCCGAGCGCGCCCTTGAGACCGCCGTCTGTCTCCGCCAGCTCGAGCTCCAGGTCGAAATGGGTATTCGGCGCCGGAGGCAGCACCTCGACCCGCAGGCCGGGCAGCTCGAGCGTCCCTCCAGGCGTGTTTTGGAGCACGAAGAGGACCTGGAAGATCGGGGCGTGCGAGAGGCTGCGCTCGGGGCGCAGCTCCTCGACCAGGCGCTCGAACGGCAGGTCCTGGTGGGCGAAGGCGTCGAGCACCGCCTGCCGCGTCCGCGCCAGATGGGTGCCGAGCGAAGGATCGCCTGCCAGGTCCGCGCGCAGGGCGAGCGTGTTGACGAAGAATCCGATCAGCCCGCGCGTTTCGGCGTGGCGCCGGCCGGCCACGGGCGAGCCGACGACCAGGTCGTCCGCTCCGGTCAGCCGTCCGAGCAGCGCCTGGAACAGGGCGAGCAGGAGGGTGTAGAGGGTCATCCCCTCGCGTTGCGCGAGACCGGTCAGGCGTGCCGCCGTAGTTGCGGGGATGGCCACCGGAAGGCGGCCGCCGCGCCCGGAGCGCACCGCCGGCCGCGGCCGGTCGGACGGCAGCTCCAGGACCGGCGGCGCGCCGGCCAGCCGTTCGCGCCAGAACCGGAGCTGCTCCTGGAGCACCGGGCCGTCGAGCCATCCGCGCTGCCAGGCGGCGAAGTCGGCGTACTGGAGCGGCAGCTCCGGCAGCGGCGACGGACGGCCCGCGGCGAAGGCGCGGTAGAGCACTCCCAACTCGCCCAGCAGCACGCCGGCCGACCAGCCGTCGCAGGCGATGTGGTGCAGGGTGGTGAGCATCAGGTGCTCGCGCGGCGCGAGCCGCAGCGCCGCGGCGCGGAGAACCGGCCCGTGGGCGAGGTCGAACGGCTGTCCGGCTTCCTCTGCCGCCAGCCGCGCGGCCTCGGCCTCCCGGATCGTGGCCGGCAGGCCCGCCAGGTCCACCAGCGGCAGGTCGACCTGATCGACCGGCAGCGGCGGGTGGACGATCTGTACCGGCTCGTCCGAGGCCAGGGTCTGCCGGTACACCGTGCGCAGCACCTCGTGCCGGCGGACGATCTCGCCGAGCGCCCGCGCGAGCGCCGGCAGGCGGACGAGACCGCTCAACCGGTAGCGGCCGGTCAGGTTGTCGGCGGCCGAGCGCGGGTCCATCCGGTGCAGGAACCAGAGGCGCTGCTGGCCGAACGAGAGCGGTGCCCCCGCGGTGGCCTTGAGACTGGGGGAGTGGCGCGCCAACCGTGGCATCGCGGCGCGGCGCGGCGCGGCTCCCCGGCGGGCCGCGACCTCCACCGCCAACTCGCGGAGGCTCACCCCGCCGAGCAGCTCGCCGGGCGACAGCTCAACCCCGGTCGCCGCCGCGATCCGCTGGGCCACCTCGACCGCGCCGAGCGAGTCGATCCCCCGCGCGACCAGCGGCAGATCGGGATCGATCTCCTCCTCGCCCGTCTCCTCGCCAGCTTTTTCGGCTTTCTCCAGCGCGCGGAGCAGCCAGGCCACGAGAGTCTCCGGATCGGCCCCCGCGGCGACGCTGCGGCCGGTCACCTCCAGGGTGCCCTCCTGCCACGCCGCCCGGCAGGCGCTGCGGCGCACCTTGCCGCTCGACGTCCGGGGCAGGGCGCCGGGAGCGAGCAGCACCACCTCGTGGACGCTCACCTCGTGCTCCGCGGCAACAGCGCGGCGCACCGCGGCGGCCACTTCTTCGGCGAGGGCTTGGCCCCCGCCCTCCCGACGAACACGGACGGGCACGGACCGGTCACGGACGATTTCGAGGGCGAGGATGAGGCGTTCCTCGGTGCCGGAATCGACTGAGAAGGCGGCAGCTCCTCCGGGTTGCAGGGACGGGTGCGCCCGCTCGGTGGTCAGCTCGAGGTCCTGGGGATGGTGGTTGCGGCCGCGCAGGATGATCAGGTCCTTGCGCCTCCCGGTGACGAACAGCTCGCCGTCGCGCAGGAAGCCGAGATCGCCGGTGCGGAGATAGGGCCCGGCGCCGTTCGACAGCATCGCTCCGAACGTCTCCGCGGTCTCCGCCGGCCGGTTCCAGTAGCCCGCCGCCACGCTCGGGCCGCCGACCCAGATCTCGCCCTCGGCTCCTAGAGCCACAGCGGCGCCCGTCTCCGGGTCGACGACCACCACCTGGCCGCCCGCCGGCGTCCCGCAACTCACCGGACCCTCGGCCGAAGATCCGCTTGGCCCCGCCGCCACCAGCAGCGTGGCCTCCGCCAGGCCATAGCAGGGAACAAATGCCTCCCGCCGGAAGCCGCAGGCGGCGAACGCCGCGGCGAAGCGGTCGAGCGTGGCGCGGCGCACCGGCTCGGCGCCGTTGAAGGCCACCTGCCAGCTCGACAGGTCCAGCGCCGCGCGCTGCTCGGGGCCCACCCGGCGTACGCAGAGGTCGTAGGCGAAGTTCGGTCCCCCCGATGTCGTCGCGCGGTAACGAGAGATCGCTTCCATCCAGCGGGCTGGCCGCTGCAGGAAAGCCTGGGGAGACATCAGGATGCACCGGCCGCCGCTCCACAGCGGTTGCAGCACGTTCCCGATCAGACCCATGTCGTGGTAGAGCGGCAGCCACCCCACCAGCACCGACTCCGCGGACTGCCCGAAGGCGCGGCTGATCCTCTCCTCGTTGTCGAGCAGGTTGCCGTGAGTGACCAGGACCCCCTTGGGCGCGGCGGTCGACCCCGAGGTGTATTGCAGGAATGCGACATCACCAGCGCCGAGGTCCGGCTCGCGCCAGGCATCCGCCAGAGAATCCGGGATCTGATCGACCGCGATCTGCCGCGCGCCGGCCAGCCCCTCCTGCGCCATGCCGAGCCGGCCGAGGAGCGCCGATGTGGTCAACACGGCACGCGGCTGGGAGTCACGGAAGATCTCCACCAGCCGTTCGTCCGTACGGTGAAGCCGGGGAGGGTAGGCGGGAACCGCGGCGGCTCCGGCGTAGAGGCAGCCGAAGAAGGCGGTGATGAAATCGAGCCCCGGCGGAAACAGGAGGAGCGCCCGTTCGCCCCGGCAGCCGGCCTGTTGCAGCCACGCGGCCAGCGCGCGGGCGCGGCGGTCGAGCTCCCCGTAGGTCAGGTGGCCCGCCTCCTCCTCGCCATCCGCCAGGAACGTGTAGAGGCTGTGATCCGGGTGGTTTCCGGCCCTCTCGCGGAGCAGGCCGGCGAGGGTCTGGTAGGAGCTTTTGGAGTTGCTGATGGTGGTCATCCGTGTCCCGCCAGACAAGGGTCAAAGTACCTCGTACAAAGGAACGCAGATGATAGCCGAAACCGTCGGCGTAGTATCTTTACGCGCTACCGGTTGGCAAGATATGAAAGAGCACGAAGCCCACGAAGCCATTGACTCGAATGACTCGAACGTGATTCCTGAGCCAGCCGGCGGGCGCGATCGCGTGGCCGCCGCGGTCAACGCCTGGAAGACCAGGCTGCTCGACCTGACCAAGCGCAACCGCGCGCTGAGCTTCCGCAGCAGCAAGGTCTCCACCGTCGCGATCGTCGACGAGCAGCCGGCGGAAGTCTTCCGCCAGTTGCAACTGCGCCGCGAGGCGATGCGCTTCAAGGCCGCCCCTGAAACGGAAGCGGCAAAGCCTCCCGAAGCCGAGCCGGCGACCCTCTTGCCCGCTACTCTCCCGGATGACGAAGACGACACGGCCCTCGGCGCCGACTTCGTACCCTACGATCCCACCGGGCTGGACGAGCGACACGCCGACGGATGGCTTCAGACGTCGTCCTCGCCCGAGGCCCTGGACCGCTCACTCCGGAGGCTGGAGGAGCAGGCGCGCCTCTCTATCGAAGAGCAGGGTGTGAGCACGCTGTTCCTGGCCCTCGGGATGCTCACCTACACCGAGCCCGAGGCACCGGGGAAGGTGTTTCGCGCGCCGATCGTCCTCCTTCCCGTCGCGCTGTCGCGAAAGTCGGCCCGCGCGGGTTACGAGGTCCGCGCCACGGACGACGACCCGCTGGTGAACCCGGCGCTCGCCGAATATCTCCGTGAACGAAGGATCGTCCTCCCGGAGCTACCCGACCCTGCGAGCACCGACGACTACGACCTGCAATCGCTGTTCTCCGCCGTGGTGGCCCAGGTGTCCGTCAATCCGGGCTGGGCGGTGAAGACCGACATCTACCTGGGGTTGTTCTCGTTCCAGAAGTTCGTGATGTACAAGGACCTGGAGGCGAACGCCGCGGCGATGTCCGGCCACCGGCTCATCCGGCAACTGATCACCCGCTCCGGCGGGCACGTCACCGGCCTCCCCGCCGAGATCCGCGGCATGCAGCTCGACGAGGAGTTCCCGCCGGAGGCCACGTTCCAGGTGGTGAACGCCGACAGCAGCCAACTCCGGGCCATCGCGGCCACCGTGCGCGGTCACGACATCGTGATCGAGGGGCCGCCCGGGACGGGGAAGTCGCAGACCATCACGAACCTGATCGCCGCGGCGCTCGCGGCCGACCGCTCCGTCCTGTTCGTGGCCGAGAAGATGGCCGCGCTCGAAGTGGTCCATGCTCGCCTGGTGGAGGCGGGGCTCGGCGAGTTCTGCCTGGAGCTGCATTCGACCAAGGCCAACAAGCGCTCGGTGATGCGGGAGCTCGGCGCCGCGCTGGACGCATCGCTGCAACAGGTGGCGGCATCTCAGGCGTCCACGCAACGCCTCCCGCAGGTGCGCCACACGCTGACCGCGTACACGCGGGCCGTCCACACCCCGTTCGGCGCGCTGGGCGCGTCGCCGTACCGCATCTATGGCGAGCTGGGGCGGGTGCTGGGCGCGCGGCGTGTGAAGCTGGAGCTGGCCGTCGAGGCCGTGTCGCGGGAGCAGCTCGACCAAGCTGAGCGCGACCTGGGCGACCTGGTTGCCGCTTCCACCGCGGTGGGAGCACCGGCGGAGCACCCATGGCGCGACACCACGCGCGCGTTCTACTCCGAGGACGATCTGGAGACCGTGCGCGAGCGCGCGGACGACGTCGCAGCGCGCACGGCGGAGCTGTCGTCCCGCGCGGAGGACGTCCGCGCCGCGTTCGGCCTGCCGGCCATCCAGGGCTTCGCCGACGTGGAGACAGCGGCGGAGGTGGCCCAACTCCTGGCGCGTTCTCCGGGCGCCCCGATTTCTGTGCTGTGCGGCGACGCCTGGAACGCTCCTCCCGCCGAGGCGCTGGCCCTGGTGGAACGGGGCCGCGAGTTGGAGCGGCTGAAGGACCGGGTGAATGGGCGCTTCACGGCTGGCGTCCAAGCGCAGGAGCACGCGGCCGACATCTCATATATGGAGCGCAAGGCAGAGGGTGTCCTCAGCTTTCTCGCTTGGCTGGACGGGCGCTGGCGCTCGATCCGCAAGCGGTGGCTGGCCTACCGCCTCCCCGCGTTCCAGGGCTCGCTGCTGGACCAGGCGGCCGAGATGAAACAGGTCGACCGGCTCCAGGCAGAGCGCGCGGCCCTCAACGCCGCCGCGGACCGCGGGCGCGAGCTGTTCGGGAGGCTGTGGGAGGGCGAGCGGTCGCGGTGGGACGCATTGGACGGCTACATTCGCTGGGTGGTTGAATTCCGGAGCGCCTGCCTCAAATATGGGCTGGGCGTGCGCGCCGCCGAGGTGGCCTCCGGGGCGTCACCCGACGTGAGCCGGGTGGAGGCTTTCTGCGCGTCGGCGCGCGAGGCGCGTCTGGTGCTGGGCCAGTTGCGCAATGCGACGGGCTGGCCCGAGGGGCATCTCGGGTATCTCGACGGCGCGCCGCTGGATGAAATCTCCCGGCGCGCGGCGGCACTCTCCGGCGCGATCGAACAAGGCCCTCGCTGGGCGGCCTTCGAGTCGGCGCGCCAGGTGGCCGCCGGCAGCATCGCTGGCGAGCTGGTTCCGGCCGCCCTTGCCGGTGAGATCCCGTTCGCCGAGCTGGCATCCGCGTTCCTCCGCGCTTTTTATATGAAATGGCTGGCGATGGTGGTGCAGGAGCGCGAGCCGCTGGCGCGGTTCAATACCATCACCCACGAGGAGCGGGTCGCCGAGTTCCGGCGGCTCGACGAGCAGGTGCTGAAGGAGAACCGGGCGGCGCTGGTGGGGCAGCTCCGCGACCGGCTCCAGCACCGGTTGCAGCACACCGAGGCGGCCGCGGCCCTGCCGTATCTGAAAGGCCAGATGGCACGCCAGCGGAATCTGGCCCCGCTCCGCCGGACGATGCAGCAGGCGCAGTCCGCCATCCGCGCTATCAAGCCGTGCCTGATGATGAGCCCACTCTCGGTGGCGCAGTACCTGGACGGCGGCCAGCCCGGCTTCGACGTGGTGATCTTCGACGAGGCGTCACAGCTCCCTCCCGAGGATGCGGTGGGCGCGATCAGCCGCGGCAGGCACCTGGTGGTGGTGGGCGACCCCAAGCAGCTTCCGCCCACCAACTTCTTCGCCGTGCAGTCCGGGCTGGTGGACTCGCAACTGGCCGACGATGGCACGCCGCTGGTGGACGATGCCGAGTCGATCCTCGAGCAGTTCATGGGCGCCGGCGTGCTGCACAGCCGGTTGAAATGGCACTACCGCAGCGCCCACGAGTCGCTGATCAACTTCTCGAACGTGTCGTTCTACGAGTCCGACCTCCACACCTTCCCCAGCGTCGAGCGGGGCTCGGCCGAGACCGGACTGCAGTTCGAGTATGTGGCTGATGGCGTGTACGAGGGCAAGGGGATGAACCCGGTCGAGGCGCGGCGCGTCGCCGACGAGGTGGTGCGCTTCGCGAAGGAGCAGGAGGCGCGCCGCGAGCGGGGCGAGCCGATCCTGTCGCTGGGCGTGGGCACGTTCAACCTGCGCCAGCAACTGGCCATCCAGGACGAGCTGGAGCGGCGCCGGCGCGATGATCCGTCGATCGAGCCGTTCTTCGACCGCGGACGGACCGATCCGTTCTTCGTGAAGAACCTGGAGAACATCCAGGGCGACGAACGCGACGCCATCTTCATCTCCGTGACCTACGCGAAGGGGCCTGACGGGAAGCTGCGCCACAACTTCGGGCCGCTGAACGGGCAGAACGGATGGCGGCGGCTGAACGTCCTGATCACCCGTGCGCGCCAGCAGATGCGTGTGTTCTCGGCGATGCGTGGTGACGAGATCAGCGCCACGGCCACCAGCAGCAACGGGCCGCGCCTCCTCCGCGAGTTCCTTCTGTACGCGGAACGCGGAAGGATGGAGAGCGCTACGGCGAATGCCGCCGCCCAGACGGACAGTCCGTTCGAGCTCGATGTGCTGAACGAGCTCTCGCACCGCGGGCTCACGGTGATGCCCCAGGTGGGTGTGACGGGATACAGGATCGACCTCGGCATCCTGGACGATGCGGTGCCGGGGCGTTTCCTCTGCGGGATCGAGTGCGACGGTGTGGCCTACCACGCGAGCGAGACCGCACGCGACCGCGACCGCCTGCGGCAGCAGGTGCTCGAAGCGCGAGGCTGGACCATCCACCGCGTCTGGTCCACCGACTGGTTCAAGGACCGCAAGGGGCAGATCGAGCGTCTGGTGGGGCTGATCGAGGGGGACCGCGCGCTGGCACGCGAAGAGGCAGAGGCCGAGCGGGTTGCGCGCGCGAAGGCCGCCGCGCAGGTAGCAGAAGAGGAAGCGCGTGCCACGCGAGAAGCCGCCGAGATGCTGGCCGGCGGCCCAGCCGCGCCGTACGTGCGGCCGGATTGCGTTCCCCGCTCGCGAGCCGGGACCCGCAGGGCCGCCGATCGGATCGCGCCCGAGGAGTACCGCGCCGCGATTCTCGCGATCCTGGAGCAAGGGCACACGTTCTCGCCCGCCCAGCTCACCAACGAGGTGCGGTCGGTGCTCGGCTACAACCGGACCGGCCCGGCGCTCGCCGAGGCGATCTCCAGCGCAGTTGCCGACCTGCTCCGCGAGGGCCGGATTGGCGAGGCGAGCACCGGCATACGAATTCGACGGTGACCCCCTGCGGAGACGCTGCAATCGACGCGGCCCGCGGTCTGCCTGCCGCTTAGCTCTGATCGATCCCCTGTAGAATCCCCGCCGCAGAAAACCCGGGTGGAGACGATGAATTCCGAGAATATTGAAGCGATCAACGAGCTGTCGCCGATGCAGCACGCGATGCTCTTTCATAGTTTGATGGCCCCGGGCTCGGGGGTGTACGTGCTGCAAATGAGCCTGCGGATGACCGGGCGCCTCGACCTTCCGGCGTTCGAACGGGCCTGGCGGTCGCTGGTGGCCCGGCACTCCATCCTGCGCACGGCGTTCTTCTGGGAGGACCTGGGGGCACCGCGGCAGGTGGTCTTCCGGCAGGTCGACCTGAAGATGGAGCGCACCTGCTGGCGCGGTCTCGCGGCGGCTGAGCAGGAGGAGCGGCTGGCCTCCTTCCTGGCGGCGGATCGCGCGCGCGGGTTCGAGCTCACCGAGGCGCCGCTGCTGCGGCTGACGCTTTTCGAGCTGGCGGAGGACGTGCACCAGATCGTCTGGACGCAGCACCATCTGGTGACCGACGGCTGGTCGCAAGGGGTGGTGCTGGGAGAGCTGCTGAGCACCTACGATGCCTTCGCCGCCGGGCGCGAGCCAGCGCTGGAGGCGGCGCCGAGCTTTGTCGACTACCTGGCCTGGTTGAAGCGGCAGGACCAGGGGGCGGCCGAGGCGTTCTGGCGCCGCAGCCTGGCGGGATTCTCCACGCCCACGGTCCTCGCGGCGCGAGAGGAGAGGGCGGAGGAGCCGGCGGGGACCCCTGGAATTGCGGCGCGCCGGCAGGATCTCGCGCTGCCCGCTGCGGTGAGCACGGCGCTGCGCGCGATGGCACGGCGGCGGCGGCTGACCCTGAACACTCTGGCCCAGGGCGCCTGGGCGCTCCTGCTGGCGCAGGAGAGCGGCCGGGAGGACGTGGTGTTCGGTGTCACGGTGGCCGGCCGGCCGGCGGACCTCCCCGGTGCCGAGTCGATCGCCGGGCCGTTTCTGAACACGTTGCCGTTGCGCGTGGAGGTGGCGCCGGAGCGCGGGCTGCACGCCTGGCTCGCCGCGCTCCAGGAGCACCAGGCGGTGGCGCGCCGCCACGAGCATGCGCCGCTCGTCGACGTGCAACGCTGGAGCGGGCTCCCTCCGGGCGTTGCGCTGTTCGATCACATCCTGGTGTTCGAGAACCTGCTGCTGCCGGAGGAGGCTTCGCGGCCCGCCGGCCTGCTGATCGAGGAAGGTGCGGCGAGCTCGCTGACCAACTATCCGCTCGACGTGGTGGTGGTGCCCGGCGACGAGCTGCTGCTCTCCTTCCGGTGGGACGCGGCGCGGTGCGGCACCCCGCAGATGGTGCGGTTGCTGGAGCGCCTGGCCCGGGTGCTGACCGCCTTCTCCGCGGATGAGGATCCGCGGCTCGGCGAGATGCCGCTCCTTCTGGCGGGTGAGCGCCACCAGCTCCTCTGCGAGTGGAACGACACGGCGGAGACCCCGCAGCCGGGTCTCCTGCACCAGCTCTTCGCCACGCAGGCGGAGGCGCAGCCGGACGCCCTGGCGGCAGTCTGGGAGGAGAACACCTGGACCTACCGCGAGCTGGCGGATCGCTCGCACCGCCTTGCCGGATTTCTCCGCGGTCTGGGAGTGGAGCGGGGGAAGGCAGTGGGCGTGTGGATGGAGCGCTCGCTCGACATGCTCGCCGGAGTGATCGGCATTCTGGAAGCCGGAGGGACCTACGTGCCACTCGACGCCGCCTGGCCGGCGGACCGGGTGGAGACGATCCTGGAGGGAACCGGCGCGCCGGTGATCCTCTGCGGCCGGCGGACGCTGCCGGCGGTGGAGAAGCTCCGCTGGGGTTTGCCGCGCCTCGGCGACGCGGTCTGCCTGGACGTCAGGACGCCGGAGCCCGAGCCGGAGCCGCTCGATACAGAGGCGATCCGTTCCCTGTTCGACTTCGTGGCGGACCGGGCGACCGACAAGGTGACGGCCGGCGGCTTCGTGAGCCGCCGGACCGGCCAGCCGTTCCATGAGGCGGAGGTGGATGAGTACCGGGACCGGGTGCTGTCTCTGGCGGCGCCCTGGCTGCGGCCCGGTGCCCGGGTGCTGGAGGTGGGCAGCGGCTCGGGCCTGATCCTCTGGGAGATGGCAGTGCGGGTGGAGCGCATCGGACGGATTGTGGGCCTCGATCCGTCGGAGCACACGCAGGAGCGCAACCGCGAGCACGCCCGCGAAGCGGGGATCGAGAATGTGGAGCTTCCCACCGGCTTCGCCCATGAGATCGGCGCGCAATTCGCTCCCGGCTCGTTCGATCTCGTCCTACTGGCCAGCACGGTGCAGTTTTTCCCGGGTCCGCGGTATCTGGAAAAAGTGGTGGCCGACGCGCTGGCGCTCCTGGCGCCGGGCGGTGCCCTCCTGCTCGCCGATGTGATCGACGCGCGGAAGGACCCGGCGGCGGAGGTCCTGGCTCTCGACGAGGAGCTGTTTCACGATCTGGGCCGGGCGGAGATCCACCACCGGACGGAGGGCTTCGCCAACGAGCTGGGCGAGCGCTACGACGTGGTCCTCCAGGCCGGAGAGACAAACCGAAGAAAGCGGACCTGGACCGGCTGGCACGTCGAACGCTCGCCGGCTTCCCGGTTGCCCATTGTGAGCGCTCCCCAGGACGTGGCCTACGTCATCCACACCTCGGGCTCGACCGGGCTTCCGAAGGGGATCGCGGTGCAGCACGCCCCGGTGGTGAACCTGATCCATTGGGTCAACCGGACGCTCGGCGTGGGGCCGGGAGACCGCCTCCTCTTCGTCACCTCGCTCGCGTTCGACCTGTCGGTGTGGGACATCTTCGGAATGCTCGCGGCCGGCGGCACGGTCCATGTGGCCGCGGAGTCGGCGCTGCGCGAGCCCACCGAGCTGGTGCGCCTGCTGGCCACGGAGCCGATCACGATCTGGGACTCGGCGCCCGCTGCGCTGCAACAGCTCGCGCCGCTGTTTCCGGCGGGAATGGCGGAAACGGTGCGCCCGCTGCGCCTCGCGATGTTGTCGGGGGACTGGATTCCGGTGCCGCTGCCGGACCAGGTGCGTGCCGCCTTTCCGGGCTGCCGGGTGATCAGCCTGGGCGGTGCCACGGAGGCCACCGTCTGGTCCAACTGGTATCCGATCGAAACGGTCGATCCCCGCTGGCCGAGCATCCCATACGGCCGGCCGATCGCCAACGCGCGCTACCACGCGCTCGACGCGGAGATGCGGCCCTGCCCGATCGGTGTTGCGGGCGACCTGTCTATCGGCGGTGACTGCCTCTGCGTGGGCTATACCGGGCAGCCGGCGCTGACCGCGGCGGCGTTCCTTCCCGATCCGTTCTCCGGTGATTCCGGGGAGCCCGGCTCGCGTCTGTACCGCACGGGCGACCGGGTGCGCTTCTTCGCGGACGGCAACCTGGAATTCCTTGGGCGGGTCGACCGGCAGGTGAAGATCCATGGCTACCGCATCGAGCTGGGAGAGATCGAGGTCGCGCTGCTGCGCCACCCCCAGGTGCGGGAGGCGGTGGTGCAGGTGTTGGACGACCGGCTGGTCGCCTGGCTCGTGCCACGTGACACCGCGCCAGAGGCACAGGATCTGCGCGCCTGGCTCGCGGAGTCGCTGCCGTCCTACATGCTGCCGGCCGCCTTCGTGGTCCTCGCGGCCCTGCCAGTGACGCCGAACGGCAAGCTCGACCGCGAGGCCCTGCCGGCGCCGGAGCGGGCAACCTCCGAGGGGACCTGGCTGGCGCCGCGCACACCGGCGGAAGAGATCCTCGCCGGCATCTGGGCCGAGCTCCTCGATCTCTCCGCGGGGGACCGGGTCGGGGCCGCCGACTCGTTCTTCGATCTGGGCGGGCACTCCCTCCTCGCCACCCGGCTGGTCGCCGCGATCCGCGGCGCCTTCGGGGTGCACTTCTCCGTGCGCCAGGTGTTCGAGCATCCCACCGTCGAGAAGATGGCGCGCGCGATCCTCGATTCGGGAGAGGCCGGAGCGGACGAGGAACCGAATGATCTGAACGATCCCATCGTCCCGCTCGGCCGGACACCGGGCGAGAACCGGTTTCCGGTCTCCTTCTCGCAGCTCCGCGAGTGGATCCTCGATCGCCTGGAGCCGGGGAATCCGGCCTACAACATCCCGAGCCCGCTGCGCATCGAGGGTCCGCTCTCCGTTCCAGTCCTGATCGCGGCCCTCGAGGGGCTCGTCCGCCGCCACGAGGTCTTCCGCACCCGCTTCGTGGCCACCAACGAGGCAGAGGGGCCGGAGCCATTGCAGGCCGTCGTTCCGGAGGTCCGCCTGGAGACGCCGGTGATCGATCTGTCGGCCCTGCCTGAGGAGCTCCGGAAGAGCGAGCTGAGGCGGCAGACGCGCGACGAGGCCGCCACCGGTTTCGACCTCACTGCCGCGCCGCTCCTGCGCACCCGCATCGTGCGCCTCGCCCCCGAGGACCACGCCCTCCTGCTCACCGTGCATCACATCATCGCGGACGGCTGGTCGCTGGGCATCCTCCACCGCGAGCTGGCCGTTTTGTATGACGCCGCCGCCGGAGTCTCCGTTTCGTCCCTGCCGTCCCTGCCGATCCAGTACGCCGATTTCGCCGTCTGGCAGCGCCGGCGCCTGAGCGGCGCGGTCCTCGAGCGGCAGGTGGGCTACTGGCGGCGGCAGCTCGCCGGAGCGCCGCCGCATCTCGAGCTTGCCACCGACCGGCCGCGTCCGCCGCTGCGCAGCAGCCGAGGCGGGACGATCCCGTTCCTCCTGCCGCAGCCGCTCGCCGGCCGCCTTGCGGAGCTGGCGCGGCAGAGCGGATCGACCCTGTACATGGTGCTTCTGGCCGGCTTCCAGATTCTGCTGGCGCGCTGGAGCGGGCAGGACGAGGTGGTGGCGGGCACCTACAGCGGCAACCGGACGGCCCGGGAGCTCGAAGGGCTGATCGGCTTCTTCATCAACACGCTGGTACTGCGCACGAGCCTGGCGGAAGATCCCGCGTTGCTCGAGCTTCTCGGCCGCGTCCGCGAGACTACCCTGGGGGCCTACGCGCACGGGGACGTCCCGTTCGAAAAGCTTCTGGAAGCTCTGGTGGTCACGCGCGATCCGTCGCGCACGCCGCTCTTCCAGGCGCTCCTGGTGCTGCACAATTTTCCGCCCACCCGCGTCGAGCTGAAATCGGGAGTGCGACTGAGCGGTCTGACGGTCGCAAGCGCGAAGGCCGACTACGACCTGGAGCTCTGGCTGGGCGAGGCACCGCACGGAGTCGCCGGCTCGCTCAACTACAGCGCCGCCCTGTTCGACGAAGCGACCGTGGCTCGCTTCGCCGCACAGCTCCAGACCCTGCTGGAAGCCGCGGTCGCCGATCCGGAACGGAACGTCTGGACGCTCCCCCTGACCGCGGAGAGCGAGCAGCTTCAGCTCCAGGCGTGGAGCCGCGGTCCGGACGTCCCCGCGGGAGAGCCGCTCCTGCACCGGCTGGTCGCGGAGCAGGCGGTCCGGGCGCCGGAAGCCGTCGCCCTGGAAGCCGGCAGCCTCCGCCTCACCTATGCGGAGCTGGCCGCGCAGGCGGACCACCGGGCCCGGCAGCTGCACGCCCAAGGCATCGGTCCCGGTGCGATCGTGGCGCTCAAGGCCGAGCGCACGCCGGACCTGATTGTCTCGATGCTCGGTGTGCTCCAGGCGGGTGCGGCCTACCTGCCGATTGATCCTGCTTACCCACGGGAGCGCAGGGAGCACATGGTGGTGGATTCGCGGGCGGTGGACCCTCACCCCCTGACCCCCTCTCCCACACTCCCTCCCGCCCGTCCGGGAGAGGGGGGAGAAGACCTTCCTGTTCCCCCTCTCCCGGGGGAATGGGAGGGAGGATGGGAGAGGGGGTTAGGGGGTGAGGGCCCCGAAGCCGCGGCCTACGTGCTCTACACCTCGGGCTCCACCGGGCTGCCCAAGGGCGTCGTGGTTCCTCACCGGGCGATCGCTTCGTTTGTCCGTGGTGCCCGGGACAGCTATGGGCTCGGGGCGGGCGACCGGGTTCTTCAGCTCGCTTCGCTCAGCTTCGACACCAGCGCCGAGGAGATCTGGCCGGCTCTCGCCGCCGGGGCGACCCTGGTGCTGCGGCCGGAGGACATGACGGCTTCCATTCCTCACTTCCTGCGGGAGGTGGCGCGGCTCGGCGTCACCGTCCTCGACCTGCCCACGGCGTTCTGGCACGAGCTGGTCGCCGGCCTGGAAGCCGAGGATCTCGCTCTGCCGCGCGATCTGCGCCTCGTCATCCTCGGCGGCGAGGAGGCCCTGGCGGACCGCTTCGCCGTCTGGCAGAGGAAAACGGGGGACTCGATCCGGCTGGTCAACACCTACGGCCCGACCGAGACGACGATCGTGGCGACCCGCCGCGAGCTGGCGGGCTTCGCACCAGGCCATCTGGTTCCGATCGGCCGGCCGATTTCGGGCGTCCAGGCCTACGTGCTCGATCGATTCTTCACGCCTCTCCCTCCAGGGCTGTGCGGCGAGCTGTGGATCGGCGGCGCCGGCGTGTCGCGCGGTTATCTCGGCCGTCCTGATCTGACGGCCGAGCGTTTCGTGCCCGATTCCTACGCTTCCCCGGGCGAGCCCGGCGCGCGCCTCTACCGCACCGGCGACCTCGCGGTCCTGCGGCCGGACGGCGATCTCGTCTTCGCCGGGCGCGCCGACCGCCAGCTCAAGATCCGCGGCTACCGCATCGAGCCGGGAGAGATCGAGGCCGCGCTGCGCCTCCATCCGGCGGTGCACGACGCCGTGGCCGACGCCCGCGAGGCGGCGGGCTTCCAGCACCTCACCGCCTGGATCGTGCCGCGCGAAGGGAGCGCGATCCCGGCGATTTCCGCTCTGCGCGCCTTCCTGCGGGAGCGGCTGCCGGAGCACATGGTGCCGGCCGCCTTCGTGACCCTCGCCGCGCTGCCCCTCACTCCGAACGGCAAGGTGGACAGGAAGGCCCTGCCCGGGTCTTCCGTCGGCCGCCTCCACCGTGGCGTCAGCCTGGACCACAAGGAGCTGGGAGAGATCGAAGCCGCTCTGGCCGCTCTGCCCGGAATCCGCGAGGCGGTGGTGATGGCGCGTGAGGAACGCGCCGGCGACCTGCGGCTGGTCGCCTACATCGTGGAAGACACCGTGGAGGGCGCCGCGCCGCGCCGTCCCGTGCGCGAGCCCCTGCCGGAGGGGCGCACCTGGGCGCTCCCGGTCTGCGTCCACGACCTGTTTCTGCGGCAGGCCGGGCAGGCGCCCGACCGGATCGCCGCCGTGGGACCCCAGGGGGCGCTGAGCTACGGCGAAGTCGCGGAGCGTTCCGCGGCGCTGGCCGGCCGCATACGGGGCCTCCTGCCGCATCCGCCCTGCTCACCGATCGACCGGCCTGTTGCTCTGCTCGCCGATGCCGATCCGCTGGTCCTCCCGGGGATGTTCGGCATCATCCAGGCGGGTGCGGGCTTCGTGCCGCTCGACCCGCGCCAGCCCGACGACAGGCTCGCCTGGATGTTGCGGGACGCGGGCTGCGAGGTGCTGGTCACCCAGAGGCGGCACGCCGAGCAGGCTGCGGGGCTCGGACCGCGCCACGTTCTGTACCTGGAAGACGCTCTCCCCGCCGAACCGGAAACCGCGATCCAGGCGGAGAGCGAGCCGCGCTCGCTCGCATACATCGTGTACACCTCGGGCTCCACCGGCCGCCCCAAAGGGGTGCAGATCTCGCACCAGAACCTCGCGCCGATGCTGCTCTGGGGCATCGACTATTTCGGCCTCGGAGCCTCCACCCGGGTGCTCCAGAGCCTCAACTTCAGTTTCGACTTCGGCATCTTCGAGCATCTCACCACGCTACTCGCCGGTGGCACTCTCGTGTTTCCAGGTGAGGCGGCGGGCGATCCCCCCGCCTTCGCCCGCGAGATCGTGCGGCAGGGCATCGACACCCTGCACACGACGCCCGTCTTTGCACGCGAGCTGGCCACCACCGGGATCACCCTCGACGGTCTCCAGGTCCTCCATCTCGGCGGCGAGGCGCTGACGCGCGACACGGTCGCCCGGCTGCGCCAGGCCGCGCCGCGGGCGGCTCTCTACAATGGCTACGGGCCGACCGAGGCGACGGTCAACAGCTCGATCTTCCGGATTGAAGCGGACAACCCGCCCGGGACCACCATTCCCATCGGCCGGGCGTCGGCGGACAACGCGCTCTACGTTCTGGACCGCGCCGGCCTGCCGGTGCCTCACGGTGAGAGCGGCGACCTGCACGTCGGCGGCATCGGTGTGGCGCGGGGCTATCTCAACCGGCCGGATCTCACCGCCGATCGCTTCGTGCCCGATCCGTTCGGGTCCGCTCCCGGCGGCCGGCTCTACCGCACCGGCGACCTGGTGCGGGTTCTGCCGAGCGGCGACATCGAGTTCCTCGGCCGGCTCGACCAGCAGGTGAAGATCCGCAGCTTCAGAATCGAGCTGGGGGAGATCGAAGCGGCGCTGCTGGCTCTGCCCGGAGTCCGTGAGGCGGTGGTTGTCGCGAGCCAGGATCAAGGGGAAAATCGGCTGGTTGCCTACGTGGTGGGGGAGGCGGCGCCCGCCGGCCTGCGCCAGGCTCTACGTGAGCAACTGCCGGAGCACATGATTCCGTCCGCCTTCGTGGCGCTCGCGGCGCTCCCCCTCACTCCGAACGGCAAGGTGGACCGAAAGGCCCTGCCGGCGCCGGACCAGCCGGGCGTTGAGGAAGGCTGGCTGGCGCCGCGGACGCCGGTCGAGGAGGTCCTCGCCGGCATCTGGGCCGAGGTGCTCGGGGTCGAACGGATTGGAGCGAACAGTCATTTTCTCGACATGGGCGGCCACTCCCTGCTGGCGACGCGGGTCAAGTCGCGCCTGCGCGGCGCCTTCGGGGTCGAGCTGTCGCTGCGCGAGCTTTTCGAGGCTCCGACCGTGGCGGGCCTTGCCGCCCGAGTCGAGGCGGCGCAGAGAACGCTGCACAGCGGCGCGGCCGTGCTGGCTCCGCCGATCCTTCCCGTCCCGCGGGTGGGTCCGCTGCCCCTGTCGTTCGCCCAGCAGCGTCTCTGGTTCATCGACCAGCTCCAGCCGGGCAGCCCGCTTTACAACCTGCCGACGGCGCTGCGCATCGAAGGGCCGTTCGACGCGGGGGTGCTCGCCTTGTGCCTGGGTGAGATCAAGCGCCGCCACGAGTCGTTGCGGACGGTCTTCGCAATGCCCCAGGGATCGGACGGCGTTCCGGTACAGGTCATCCAGCCGGCGGCACCGTTCTCACTGCCCTTGGTGGACTTGTCGGGCCTGCCGGAGAGCCGGCGAGAGCCGCAGGCCCTCGTCCTGGCCCGCGAAGAAGCCGGCCGCCCGTTCGATCTCGCGCGCGGCCCCATGGTGCGGGGCGTGCTGCTGCGCCTCGCCACGCAGGACCACCTCCTGGCTCTGACCATGCACCACATCGCGAGCGACGGCTGGTCGATGGGCATCCTCGTTCACGAGGTCATGGCGCTCTACGCCGCGTTCACTGAAGGCCGGCCGTCTCCCTTGCCGGAGCTGGCGGTGCAGTACGCGGACTTCGCCGTCTGGCAGTCCTCCTGGCTGAACGGCGAGGTCCTGGAGGGCGAAATCGCCTACTGGCGCCGGCAGCTCGCGGGCCTGCCGCCGTATCTCTCGCTGCCCACCGACCGGCCGCGGCCCGCGGTGCAGAGCAACCGCGGCGCCACGATCCCTTTGCACCTGCCCTCCGTTCTCACCCGTCAGGTCGAGGCCCTCGCCCGGCGCGAAGGAGCGACGCTCTACATGGTGCTCCTCGCCACGTTCCAGGCCCTGCTGGCCCGGTCCAGTGGCCAGGACGATCTCGCGGTGGGCTCACCCGTCGCCGGGCGGAACCGGATGGAGACCGAGGAGCTGATCGGGTTCTTCGTCAACACCCTGGTGCTGCGCGGCGACCTGACCTCCGATCCTTCCTTCCGTACTCTCCTGGGCCGCACCCGGGAGACCACGCTCGCCGCCCATGCGCACCAGGACCTGCCGTTCGAAAAGATCGTCCAGGAGCTGGCTCCGAAGCGGAGCCTCGCCTGGTCCCCTTTGTTCCAGGTGATGCTGGTCTTGCAGAACGCTCCTGTCGAGAGCCTGGAGATCAGGGGTCTGCGCTTCCGGCCGATGCCCGGCGCCGGCGGTATCGGGACCCTGGCGAAGTTCGATCTGACGCTCTCCTGCGGTGAGACGCCGGACGGCCTCGCCGGCGCCCTGGAGTACGCGACCGACCTCTTCGATACCGCCACCGTCGAGCGCTTCCTCGGCCATTGGGTCCACCTGCTCGCCGGCGCCGCGGCGGAGCCCGAGACGCGCTTCTCGAAGCTGCGCCTGATGAGCGAGGAGGAAGAGCGCCAACTGGTGCAGAGCGGGATCGAGGTTCCCGGCCGGCCGCGGGTGGTGGTTTCCGTCGTGGGGGATGCGGCACTCGGCGAGCTGCGCCGGTTGCTGCGCGAGCGGCTGCCGGAGCGGCTGTCCAAGCATATGGTGCCGGCGGCCTTCGTCGCGGTGAAGGCACTCCCTCGCACCGCCGCCGGCACGGTGGACAGAGAAGCCCTGCCCGTACCGGAATGGCCTGAGTCTGAAGCGGGTCCATCTGAAGAGGATCAGGAGGACTGGGTGGCACCGCGCACGCCGGTCGAAGAGGTCCTCGCCGGCATCTGGGGCGAGCTGCTCGGTTTTTCCGCGGGGGAGCGGGTCGGGGCGGCGGATCACTTCTTCGAGCTGGGCGGCCACTCGCTGCTGGCGACGCGGGTGATGTCGCGCCTGCGCGGCGCCTTCGGCGTCGAGATCCCGCTGCGCGACCTGTTCGAGGCTCCGGTGCTGTCGGATCTCGCCGCCCGCATCGAGACCACGCTACCGACACTGCGCGCCGGCGCGGTGGCGCCGGCGCCGCCCCTTGTCGCGCTGCCTCGCAAAGGGCACCTGCCCCTCTCGTTCGCCCAGCAGCGCCTATGGTTCATCGATCAGCTCGAACCGGGCAGCCCGCTCTACAACATGCCGGTGGCGCTTGGCGTCTCAGGGCCGCTCGACGCCGGCGTGCTGGCGCTCTGCCTCGGGGAGATCGAGCGCCGCCACGAGGCGTTGCGGACGGTCTTCACGGAGTGGGACGGTTCGCCGGTGCAGGTGATCATGCCGGCGGAACCGTTCCTTCTGCCGGTGGTGGACCTGTCGGGCCTGGCGGAGAGCCGGCGCGAGCCGCTCGCTCGGCGTCTGGTGGGTGAAGAGGCCGTCCACCCGTTCGATCTCATGCGCGGGCCGCTGCTGCGCGGCGTTCTGCTGAAGCTGACCGATTCTTCGGCGACGGCCGACCATGTCCTCGCGCTGACCATGCATCACATCGCGAGCGACGGCTGGTCGATCGGGATCCTGGTCCGCGAGGTCGCGGCGCTGTACGCGGCTTTTGCCGGGGGCCGGCCGTCGCCGTTGTCGGAGCTGCCGGTGCAGTACGCGGATTTCGCGGTGTGGCAGCGCACGTGGCTGCATGGCGAGGTCCTGGAGAACGAGATCGGCTTCTGGCGGAGGCAGCTCGCGGGCCTGCCGCCGCTCCTGGAGCTGCCCACCGACCGGCCGCGCCCGGCGGCCCAGAGCTACCGCGGCGCCACGCGGCCGGTGCGACTGTCCGCCGGGCTCATCGGGCAGGCCGAGGCCCTCGCCCGGCGCGAGGGAGCGACGCTCTTCATGGTGCTGCTCGCCGCCGTGCAGGCCCTGCTGGCCCGCCTCAGCGGCCAGGACGACCTGGCGGTGGGCTCACCCGTGGCCGGCCGCAACCGGATGGAGACCGAGGAGCTGATCGGGTTCTTCGTCAACACCCTGGTGCTGCGCGGCGATCTCTCTCAAGACACGTCTGGTGGACCCACGTTCCGTGCCCTCCTGGGCCGCGCCCGCGAGACCGTGCTGGCCGCCGACCTGCACCAGGACGTGCCGTTCGAAAAGCTCGTCCAGGAGCTGTCTCCGGAGAGGAGCCTGGCCCACACCGCCCTGTTCCAGGTGCTGCTCGCGTTCCAGAACGCTCCGGCCGAGAATCCGGAGATCCCGGGCCTGATCCTGCGGCCAGCGAGCGTGGCCAGCACGACGGCGAGATTCGATCTCGCGTTCAACCTGGTGGAGCACGGTGGTGCGATCAGCGGGGAGATCGAATACGCCACCGATCTGTTCGATCCCACGACCATCGACCGCCTGATCGGATATTTCGCGAGCCTGCTCGGCGCGGCTACGGCCGCGGCGGAGCGGCCGGTCCGGGATCTTCCGCTGCTCACCGGGGCCGAGCGGCACCAGCTCCAGACCGAATGGAACGACACTGCGGTTCCAGCGGCGCCAGGTGTGGTGGCTCTCTTCGAGGCGCAGGCGCGCCGCACACCGGCGGCGACGGCGGTGGTGCTCGCCGGCGACGCGGGATCGAGGATCACCTACAGCGACCTCGACCGCCGGGCGGATCGGCTGGCCCGGCGCCTGCGCGCTCTCGGAGTCGGGCCGGAGGTGACGGTGGGCCTGTGCGTCGAGCAGACGCCGGATCTGGTGGTGGGAGTGCTGGGGATCTTCAAGTCCGGCGGTGCCCTGCTGGTGCTGGAGCCTGGGCATCCACCGGCGCGTCTGGCCTTCCTGTTGGCGGACGCGGCGGTACAGGTGTTGGTGACCCAGGAGCATCTCCTCTCGGGCCTGCCGAAGCATGGCGGGCAGACCGTCCTGCTGGACGAAGAGGAGGCAAAGGAGGAGAGCCCAGCCCGAGGAGCACTTCCAGGCCTCCCTGGCTCCCCTGCCTCCGACGCTCTCGCCTACCTCATCTACACCTCGGGGACCACCGGCCAGCCCAAGGCGGTGCAGGTCGAGCACGGCATGCTCGCGGCCACGCTGTCCGCCACCCGGGATCTGTTCCATTTTGCGGCGGGCGACAGCATGTCCTGCCTCGCCCTGCCTACCTTCGACATCTCCCTCTTCGAGCTGCTGTCGCCGCTGCTCACCGGCGGCACGGCGGTGCTCTTCCCGCTGCGGCCGACGCTCGACGTGGAGCGTCTGGTGGACCATCTGGGGGAGCTGACCGTCCTGCACGCCGTCCCGGCGTTGATGCGGGGAATCATCGAATCGATCCGGCGGCGCGGAGACGAGAGCGTGGGGACCCTGCAAACGATGCGCGCGGTCTTCGTCGGCGGCGACACGGTGCCGGCGGAGCTGCTGGAGGATCTCCGCGAGACCTTCCCGGCCGCCCAGGTGTGGGTGCTCTACGGTCCGACCGAAGGGACCATTCTCTGCGCCGCGCATCCGGTGCCGCCATCTCCCGCACCGGCCCGGCCGCTGCTCGGCCGGCCGCTCGCCGGCGCCGTGCTCGAGGTTCGGGATGCGAACGGTGAGCTGGTGCCTGTTGGAGTGGCGGGGGAGCTGTGGATCGGCGGCTCCGGGGTCACCCGAGGCTATCTGAAGCGCGGCGAGCTGACCGCGGAGAAATACGTCCTGCGTGGCGGCGAGCGCTTCTACCGCAGCGGTGACCGCGTGCGGCGGCTGGCCGACGGCACGCTCGAATTCCTCGGGCGGCTCGACCGGCAGGTCAAGGTGCGCGGCTTCCGCATCGAGCTGGGCGAGGTCGAGGCGGCGCTGCTTGCGCTGCACGGGGTCCGCGAGGCGGCGGTGGTGGTGCGGGAGGATCGGCTGGTTGCTTACGTCGTGGGCGAGGCCAAGTCCGACGCGCTGCGCGCGTCGCTCCGCGAGCGGCTGCCAGACTACATGATTCCTTCCGCGTTCGTGACGCTCACGGCGCTGCCTCTCACTCCGACCGGCAAGGTGGACAGGAAGGCGCTGCCGACTCCGGAGCAGCACGGTGGCGAGGAGGGGGGGGAGGGCTGGCTCGCGCCGCGTACGCCGGTCGAAGAGGTTCTCGCCGGCATCTGGGGCGAGCTCCTCGGTTTCTCCGCGGGGGAGCGGGTCGGTGCCACCGACTCGTTCTTCGCCCTGGGCGGCCACTCCCTGCTGGCGACGCGGGTGATGTCGCGTCTGCGCAGCGCCTTCGGGGTCGAGCTGCCGCTGCGCGATCTCTTCGAAGCCCCGACGCTGGCGGAGCTGGCGGCCCGTGTGGAGAACGTGTTGGCAGCTGGAGCGGGCCGGATCATCACGCCGCCACTCGTCCCGGTCCCTCGGCAGGGCCCGCTGCCCCTGTCCTTCGCGCAGCAGCGCCTCTGGTTCATCGATCAGCTCGAACCGGGCAGCCCGCTCTACAACATGCCGGTGGCGCTGCGTGTCGAGGGGCCGCTCGACGCCGGCGTGCTGGCGCTCTGCCTCGGGGAGATCGAGCGCCGCCACGAGTCGTTGCGGACGATCTTCACTGTGCGAGACGGCGCGCCGGTGCAGGTGATCCAGCCGGCGGAGCCGTTCCCTCTGCCGGTCGTGGATCTGTCCGGTCTCGAGGCCCGCCACGCCCTTGTCTTCGCCCTCGCCCACGCCCGTGAAGAAGCCCTTCGCCCGTTCGACCTCACGCACGGGCCGATGCTTCGCGGTGTGCTGCTGCGCCTGGCCGATTCTAGGGAAACAACGGATCATGTCCTCGCTCTGACCGTGCACCACATCGCGAGCGATGGCTGGTCGATGGGCATCCTGATCCGCGAGGTCGTCGCTCTCTATGCGGCGCTGGCTGAGGACACCGAGAGCCGGCCGTCGCCGTTACCCGAGCTGCCGGTGCAGTACGCGGATTTCGCGGTGTGGCAACAGTCCTGGCTGCGCGGCGAGGTGCTGGAGAACGAGATCGCTTTCTGGCGGCGGGAGCTCGCGGGCCTGCCGCCGCTCCTGGAGCTGCCCACCGACCGGCCGCGCCCGGCGGTCCAGAGCTACCGCGGTGCCTCACGGCCGGTGCTCCTGTCCGCCGCTCTCTCCGGGCAGATCGCGGCCCTCGCCCGGCGCGAGGGAGCGACGCTCTTCATGGTGCTGCTCGCCGCCTTCCAGGCCCTGTTGGCCCGCACCGGCGGCCAGGACGACCTCGCGGTGGGCTCTCCCATCGCCGGGCGCAACCGGATCGAGACCGAGGGGTTGATCGGGTTCTTCGTCAACACCCTGGTCCTGCGTGGCGATTTGAGTGGAAACCTGCCTGGAAGCAAGGCCGGCGAGCCCACGTTCCGCGAGCTGCTCGGCCGGGTGCGCGAGACGGCGCTGGCCGCCTGGCTGCACCAGGACGTGCCGTTCGAAAAGCTGGTCCAGGAGCTGGCTCCGGAGAGGAGCCTCGCCCATTCCCCCTTGTTCCAGGTGATGTTGGTCCTGCAGAACGCTCCCGTCGAGAGACTGGAGATCCGGGACCTGCGCTTGCGGCCGGTGACGGGAGCCGGGACGACGGCGAAGTTCGATCTCACGCTCAGCCTGGCGGAGCACGGCGGCGAGATGGCCGGAGCGGTCGAATACGCCACCGACCTGTTCGACGCCGTGACGATCGACCGCCTGATCCGGCGCTTCGAGCGGCTGCTCGCAATGGCTGTCGACATTCCGGACGCGTCCGCCTTTGCGCTGTTGTCGTTGAGCGACGCTGAGCGCTGGCAGGTCCTCCGCGAGTGGAACGATACGCGGATCGAGGGCCTCGCGGAGGGTTGCCTTCATCAGGACGTCGCCGCGCAGGCGGCGCGAACGCCGGGAGCGGTGGCCGTCGAGCTGGGGGACGAGCGATGGACCTACCGCCGCCTGCTCAGCAGCGCTCGCCGCCTGGCGCGGCACCTCCGGAAGCAGGGCGTCGGTCCGGATGCCATCGTCGGCCTCTGCGCCGAGCGTTCACCGGCGATGGTGGCTGGCATGCTGGCCGTGCTGGAAGCCGGCGGCGCCTACCTGCCACTCGATCCAGCTTATCCGGCGGAGCGGCTGGCGTTCATGCTCGACGATTCGGGTGCCCGGGTTCTGTTGATCCAGGAGCACCTGCTGGAGCGGGTGCCGGCAGCCGACCGCTGCGTGGTGCCCCTCGACGCGCGCTGGGACGCCGGCGAAGACATGGAAATGGAAGAGGACCTCGGGGTGGAGGTGACTCCGGACCACCTGGCCTACGTCATCTACACGTCGGGCTCGACGGGTCGCCCGAAAGGGGTGATGGTGCCGCATCGAGGCGCCGTCAACCGGCTGCGCGAGGCGCAGCTGATCTACCGGCTCGACGGGCGCGACGCAGTTCTCCAGAAAGCGTCGTTCAGCTTCGACTTTTCGGTCTGGGAGTGCTTCGCGCCACTGTCGGCCGGTGCCCGGCTGGTCCTGGCCGAGCCAGGCCGTCAAGGCGACGGGGCGTACCTGGTGCGCATCCTGCGCGAGCATCGCGTCACCTTCGTCCATTTCGTTCCGGCGATGTTGGCGTCGTTCCTGGGCGAGGAGGACGTGGAGACGTGCGTGTCGTTGCGCCAGGTCTTCTCAGGTGGCGAAGCGCTCACCCCGGAGCTGCGCGACCTCGCGCTGGCGCGTCTGCCGGCTCCGCTGGACAACCAATATGGTCCGACGGAAGTCTCCATCGATACCACGCGCTGGCTCTGCGTCCCGGGGCAGGAGCCCCATCGGGTCCCGATCGGCCGGCCCATCGCCAATAACCAGCTGTACGTGGTGGACCGGGAGCTGCGGCCGATGCCGATCGAGTCGGCCGGCGAGCTGCTGGTGGGCGGAGCGGGCGTCACGCGCGGCTATCTGCGCCGGCCCGGCTTGACGGCGGAGCGGTTCATCCCGGATCCGTTCGCGGCCGAGCCGGGCGCGCGCCTCTACCGCACCGGCGACCTGGTGCGCTGGACGCGGGCGGGACATCTGGAGTTTTTCGGCCGTCTCGACGACCAGGTCAAGATTCATGGCTTCCGCATCGAGCTGGGAGAGATCGAGGCGGAGCTTTCCGCTCTGGCCGGCGTGAGCCGGGCGGTGGTGGTCGCGCGCGAGGATCTTGCGCAACCGGACCGATCCGTCCGATCGCCTGGCGAGCGGCGCCTGGTTGCCTACGTCGTTGGCGACGCGGCGCCCGGCGCATTGCGCCAGGGATTGCGCGGGCGACTGCCGGAGCACATGGTTCCCTCCGCTTTCGTGACGCTCGCGGCGCTGCCCCTGACCCCGAGCGGCAAGGTGGACCGCAAAGCCCTGCCGGCGCCGGAAAGGCAACAGTCTGAAGAGGATTGGCTGGCGCCGCGGACGCCGGTCGAAGAGGTCCTTGCCGGCATCTGGGCCGAGCTCCTCGGCCTCGACCGGGTGGGTGCGGCAGACCACTTCTTCGCCTTGGGTGGCCACTCCCTGCTGGCGACGCGGGTGCTGTCGCGCCTGCGCAGGGCATTCGGGATCGAGCTGCCGTTGCGCGACCTCTTCGAGGTCCCGACGTTGGCGGGCCTCGCCTCCCGGATCGAGACCTCGTTGCAGACACTGCGCTCCGATGCGGTCGCGCCGGCTCCGCCCCTGGTCTCAATCCCCCGGGAAGGGCCTCTGCCCCTGTCGTTCGCCCAGCAGCGTCTCTGGTTCATCGACCAACTCGAACCGGGCAGCCCGCTGTACAACATGCCGGTGGCTCTGCGCGTCGAAGGACCGCTCGACTCCGGCGTGCTGGCGCTCTGCCTCGGGGAGATCGTGCGCCGCCACGAGGCGTTGCGGACGGTCTTCGCGGTGTTTGAGGGAGGCGACGGCGAGCCGGTCCAGATCATTCAACCCGCGGCTCCCTTCGTTCTGCCGATGATCGACCTGTCGGGCCTGCCGGAGGGCCGGCGCGAGGCGCTCGCCCTGCGTCTGGCCGGTGATGAGGCCGGCCGCCCATTCGATCTCGCTCGCGGTCCACTGCTGCGCGGCGTGCTGACGCGCTTGAGCGTGGAGAGCCATGTCATCGCGTTGACCATGCACCACATCGCGAGCGACGGCTGGTCGATGGGAATTCTGGTCCGCGAGGTCTCGGCACTGTATACGGAGCTCGCCGCCGGCCGGCCGTCGCCGCTGCCCGAGCTGCCCATGCAATACGCGGACTTCGCGGTGTGGCAGCGTTCCTGGCTGCGCGGCGAGGTCCTGGAAGGCGAGATTTCCTTCTGGCGCCGCCAGCTCGCGGATCTGCCGCCGCTTCTGGAGCTGCCCACCGACCGCCAACGTCCGGCGGCCCAGAGCTACCGCGGCGCCAGCCGGCCGGTGCTTCTGTCCGCGGCTCTCACCCGGCAGGCCGAGGCTCTCGCCCGGCGCGAAGGAGCGACGCTGTTCATGGTGCTCCTTGCTGGATTCCAGGCTCTCCTGGCGCGCACGAGCGGCCAGGACGACCTCGCGGTGGGCTCACCCGTCGCCGGGCGCAACCGCATCGAGACCGAGGGGCTGATCGGGTTCTTCGTCAACACCCTCGTGATGCGGGGCGACATGTCCCGAAACCAGCGCCGCGAACCTTCATTCCGGGAGCTGCTCGGCCGGATGCGCGAGACCGCGCTGGCCGCCCACCTGCACCAGGACGTGCCGTTCGAAAAGCTGGTCGAGGAGCTGGCACCGGAGAGGAGCCTCGCGCACGCCCCCCTGTTCCAGGTGATGTTCGCTTTGCAGAACGCACCCGTCGAAAGCCTGGAGATCAGGGATCTGCACCTGCGGCCAGTGAGCAGCGGCGGGACGACGGCAAGGTTCGATCTCACGCTGAGCCTCGGCGAGCGCGAAGGAGGACTGGGGGGGGCCGCCGAGTACGCCACCGATCTGTTCGACGCCACGACCGTCGAACGCCTGCTCCTTCACTTCGAGACACTGCTCAGTTCGGCTCTGGCGGCGCCGGAGCGGCCGGTCCTGGAGCTGCCGATGCTCGGCGCGGCCGACCGGCACCAGGTCCTCGTGGAGTGGCGAGGGGCCGGAAGTGAATTTTCTGCGGCGTCTCCTCTCCACGTCCGCTTCGAAGCGCAGGCCCGGCGGGCGCCCGCGGCGACGGCCCTCACCTGCGGCGGTGAGAGCCTCAGCTACGGCGAGCTGAACCGCCGGTCCAACCAGCTCGCGCGCCGCCTGCGCCGGCTCGGAGCCGGGCCGGAGAGCCGGGTGGGATTGTGTCTGGAGCGCTCGCTGGATCTTGTGGTGGGCATCCTGGGGGTGCTCAAGGCCGGTGGCGCCTATGTGCCGCTCGATCCCGGCCTGCCGCCGGAGCGGCTGGCCTACATGATCGAGGACGCGGGCATCCAGGTCGTCGTGACGACGGAGCACGCCGCCGCGGTGCTGCCGGAGGCGGCCGGCCAGATCCTCCTCGACGCCCACCGCGAGCTTCTGGAGGCTCTCCCGGGCGAGGATCTCGAGTCTCTCGTAGGGGGCGAGAGCCTGGCCTACGTGATCTATACCTCCGGCTCCACCGGCCGTCCCAAAGGCGTCCTGGTCACCCACGGCAACGTCGCCCGGCTCTTCGACACCACTGACGAATGGTTCGGCTTCGGCGAGAGGGACGTCTGGACCCTGTTCCACTCCTACGCCTTCGACTTCTCGGTCTGGGAGATCTGGGGAGCCTTGCTCTACGGTGGCCGGCTGGTGATCGTGCCCTGGGAGGTCAGCCGTTCCCCCGAGCAGTTCCTGGATCTGCTCACCCGGGAGCGGGTCACCGTGCTCAACCAGACCCCCTCGGCCTTCTCCCAGCTCGCTGAGGTGGATGCGGAGCGCGGCGGCGTCGCGACCGATCTGCGATTGGTGATCTTCGGCGGCGAGGCGCTCGACCCGGCCGGGCTGGCCCCGTGGTTTGTGCGCCACGGCGACGCGAAGCCGCGGCTGATCAACATGTACGGGATCACCGAGACGACGGTCCACGTCACCTTCCGTCCTCTCTCCGAAGAGGATGCCCGGGGGGAGCGGCGCAGCGTCATCGGCGGCCCGCTTCCCGACCTGTCTCTGGCGGTGATGGATGCCCGGATGCAGCCGGTGCCCATCGGCGTGCCGGGTGAGCTGGTGATCGGCGGCGCGGGGCTGGCACGCGGTTATCTGGACCGGCCGGAGCTGACCGCCGAACGCTTCGTTCCGGACTCGGCCGAAAGCTCAGATCGGGGCGCGCGCCTCTACCGCTCGGGCGACCTGGGGCGTTTTCTGCCCTGGGGCGGGGTGGAGTATCTGGGCCGTATCGATCATCAGGTCAAGGTCCGCGGCTTTCGAATCGAGACCGGGGAGATCGAGGCGGCGCTCAGCGCCCTGGAGGGCGTCCGCGAGGCGGTGGTGGTGGTGCGCGACGATTCTGCGCGAGCGGACCGGCGTCTGGTCGCTTATGTGACTGGCGACGCCGCGCCGGACGAGCTGCGCCGGTCGTTGCAGGCGCGGCTGCCGGAGTACATGGTGCCCGCGGCTTTCGTGATCCTCGCGGCGTTGCCGCTCACGCCCAACGGCAAGGTGGACAGGAAAGCCCTGCCGGCGCCGGAGCGGCAGACCTCCGAGGCGGCCTGGGTGGCGCCGAGCACACCGGCGGAAGTGATCCTTGCCGGCATCTGGGCCGAGCTCTTGGGACTCGATCGGGTGGGGGCCGGCGACTCGTTCTTCGGCCTGGGCGGCCACTCGCTGCTGGCGACGCGGGTGATGTGGCGCCTGCGCGACGCCTTCGGGGTCGAGCTGCCGCTGCGCGATCTCTTCGAAGCTCCGACGCTGGCGGAGCTGGCCGCCCGCGTCGAAGCCGCGCTCAGCAAGGAGGACCGGCGTGCCGGAGAGGGGCGGATCACGCCGCCCCTTGTTCCCTTGGTCCCCTTGGTTCCAATACCGCGGGAGGGCCCGCTGCCCCTGTCGTTCGCGCAGCAGCGTCTCTGGTTCATCGATCAGCTCGAACCGGGCAGCCCGCTCTACAACATGCCGGTGGCCCTGCACGTCCAAGGTCCGCTCGACGCCGGCGTGCTGGCGCTCTGCCTCGGCGAGATCGAGTGCCGCCACGAAGCGTTGCGGACGGTCTTCGCCGTGCGCGACGGCGCGCCGGTCCAGGTGATCCTGCCGGCGGCACCCTTCGCGCTGCCTCTGGTGGATCTGTCGGGCCTGCCGGAGAACCGGCGCGATCCGCTGTCCCTCCGGCTGGCCGGTGAAGAGGCCCTGCGCCCGTTCGATCTCACGCACGGTCCGCTGCTGCGCGGTGTCCTGCTGCGCCTGGGGCAGAGGGAGCACGTCGCCGCGCTGACCCTGCACCACATCGTGAGCGACGGCTGGTCGATGGGAATTCTGGTCCGTGAGGTCACGGCGCTCTATGCGGCGTTCTCTGAGGACCTGCCATCGCCGCTGTCCGAGCTGCCGGTGCAATATGCCGATTTCGCGGTGTGGCAACAGTCCTGGCTGCGCGGCGAGGTCCTGGAGAACGAGATCTCTTTCTGGCGGGAACAGCTCGCGGATCTGCCGCCGCTCCTGGAGCTGCCCACCGACCGGCCGCGGCCGGCGGCCCAGAGCTACCGCGGCGCCTCGTGCCCGGTGCAACTGCCCGCTGCTCTCACCGCGCAGGCCGCGGCTCTGGCCCGGCGCGAGAAGGCGACGCTCTTCATGGTGCTGCTGGCCGCCTTCCAGGCCCTGCTGGCCCGCCTCAGCGGCCAGGACGATCTCGCGGTGGGCTCGCCCATCGCCGGGCGCAACCGCATCGAGACCGAAAACCTGATCGGTTTCTTCGTCAACACCCTGGTGCTGCGCGGCGATCTGTCGCAAGACACCTCGTTCCGTGCGCTCCTGGGCCGCACCCGCGAGACCACCCTGGCCGGCCACCTGCACCAGGACGTGCCGTTCGAAAGGCTGGTCCAGGAGCTGGCTCCCGAGAGGAGCCTCGCCCACGCTCCCCTGTTCCAGGTGATGTTCGCGTTGCAGAACGCTCCGGCGGCCGAGCTGCGGGTCGCGGGGCTCACCTTTGCCCCGGTCGTCACGGACGGCACCACCGCCAAGTTCGACCTGACGCTCTCGCTGGGCGAAGCCCCCAAGGGACTCGCCGGTGATGTCCAGTACGCGGCCGATCTCTTCGATCCCGCCACCATCGAGCGATTTGTCGGCCATCTGGCTCATCTGCTCACCGGTGCCGTCGCGGACCCGGAGACACCCCTCTCCGAGCTGCGACTGATGGACGCGGAGGAAGAACGCCAACTGTTGCAGCGTGGTGTTGACCAGACTTGGGCGGTCCCGGTCACTGTCCACGAGCTGTTCTTGCAGCAGGCCGAACGGGCTCCCGACCGGATCGCCGCCGAAGGTTCCCAGGGTGCGCCGACCTATGGCGAGCTCGTGGAGCGCTCCGCGGCGCTGGCCTGTGGCATCCAAAGCCTCCTGGCTCGTCCGCTCGACCGGCCGGTCGCTCTGCTGGCCGATGCCGATCCCCTGGTCCTCGCCGGGATGCTCGGCATCCTCCAGGCCGGGGCCGGTTTCGTGCCGCTCGACCCGCGGCATCCGGATGAGAGGCTCGCCTGGATGGTGCAGGACGCGGCCTGCGAGGTGATGGTCACGCAGAGGCGGCACGTCGAGCGCGCGGCGAGGCTGGGCCTGCGTCATGTCCTCTGCCTCGAAGACTCGATCTCTTCCGGGCCGCTTCGCGCGGAGGGCGAGCCGCGCGCGCTGGCTTACATCGTCTACACCTCGGGCTCGACCGGGCGGCCCAAAGGGGTGCAGATCTCGCACGAGAATCTCGTTCCGATGCTCTGCTGGGGCATCGACTACCTCGGGCTCGGCGCTTCCACCCGGGTGCTCCAGAGCCTCTCGTTCTGCTTTGACTTCGGCATCTTCGAGCACCTCACCACGCTGCTCGCCGGCGGCACTCTGGTCTTTCCAGGCGAGGCGGCGGGAGATCCTCTCGCTTTTGCTCGCGAGATCGTGCGCCAGGAAATCAACACCCTGCATACGACGCCGGCTTTCGCCCGCGAGTTGGCCGCGGCGGCGGTGCCTCTCGACGGCCTCAAAGTCCTCCATCTCGGCGGTGAGGCCCTGACGCGCGACACGGTGGTCCGCCTGCGTCAGGCCGCGCCGCGCGCGGTTCTCTACAACGGCTACGGGCCGACCGAGGCGACGGTCAACAGCTCGATCTTCCGGATCGGCGAGCGGGACGATTCCCCCTGGACGACTGTTCCCATCGGCAGGCCGTCTGCGGACAACGCGCTCTACATCCTGGACCGCACCGGCCGTCCGGTTCCCTTCGGCGTGCGCGGCGACCTTCCCGTCGGCGGCATCGGCGTGGCGCGGGGCTACCTCAACCGGCCGGACCTGACCGCAGAGCGTTTCGTGCCCGACGCGTTCGGGTCCGTTCCCGGCGGCAGGCTCTACCGGACGGGCGACCTGGTGCGGTATCTGTCTGACGGGGTGGCCGGCGGAGACATCGAGTTCCTCGGCCGTCTGGACCATCAGGTGAAGATCCGCGGCTTCCGGATCGAGTTGGGCGAGATCGAGTCAGCCCTGCTGGCCCTGCCCGGAGTCCGCGAGGCGGTGGTGGTGGCCCGGGAGGATCGGCTGGTCGCCTATCTGGTGGGCGACGCGGCGCCCGGCGCTCTGAGGGCAGCTTTGCGCGAGCGTCTGCCGGAGCACATGGTGCCCTCCGCCTTTGTCTCGCTCGCGGCGCTCCCCCTCACCTCGACCGGCAAGGTCGACAGAAAGTCCCTGCCGGCTCCGGAAAGGCAACAGCCTGAAGAGGACTGGGTGGCGCCTCGCACGCCGGTCGAAGAGGTCCTCGCCGGCATCTGGGCCGAGCTTCTCGGTCTCGATCGGGTGGGAGCGGTAGACCACTTCTTTGCCTTGGGCGGCCACTCCCTGCTGGCGACGCGGGTGATGTCGCGCCTGCGCGGCGCCTTCGGGGTCGAGCTGCCGTTGCGCGACCTTTTCGAGGCCCCGACGGTGGCGGGCCTCGCGGCCCGGGTCGACGCCGCGCTGCACTCGTTGCACTCACCGCAAATGCCGGCACCGCCGCTCGTTCCAGTCCCCCGCCACGAACGCCTGCCCTTGTCGTTCGCGCAGCAGCGTCTCTGGTTCATCGATCAGCTCGAACCGGGCAGCCCGCTCTACAACATGCCGGTGGCCCTGCGCGTCGAAGGGCCGCTCGACGCCGGCGTGCTGGCGCTCTGCCTCGGAGAGATCGTGCGCCGCCATGAAGCGCTGCGGACGGTCTTCGCGGTGCGCGACGGCGCGCCGATGCAGGTGATCATGCCGGCATCCCCCTTCGTCCTGCCGATGACGGACCTGTCGGGTCTTCCGGATCGGTCGGATCGGACGGATCGGTCTGATCTCAAGGCCCGGCAGGCCGTGGCCCTGGCCGTGGCCCTGGCCCACGAGGAGGCGCTGCGCCCGTTCGATCTCGGTGGTCTCAGGGGTGGTCCGATGCTGCGCGGCGTGTTGCTGCGTCTCGCAGAGCGGGACCATGTCGTCGCGCTGACCATGCATCACATCGCGAGCGATGGCTGGTCGATGGGCATCCTGGTCCGCGAGGTGACGGCGCTCTATGCGTCATTCGCCGCTGCCCTGCCGTCGGCTCTCCCGGAGCTTCCGGTGCAATACGCGGATTTCGCGGTGTGGCAGCGCTCCTGGCTTAGCGGAGAGGTCCTGGAGGGAGAGATCTCCTTCTGGCGCCGGCAGCTCGCCGGCTTGCCGCCGCTGCTGGAGCTGCCCACCGACCGTCCTCGTCCCGCGGTGCTGAGCTATCGGGGTGCCGCACGGCCGGTCGGTCTGCCGGTCGAGCTCGTGCGTCAGGCGCAGGCTTTGAGCCGGCGCGAAGGAGCGACGCTCTTCATGGTGCTGCTGGCCGGCTTCCAGGCCCTCCTGGCACGCGCCAGCGGGCAGGACGACCTTGCGGTGGGCACACCCATCGCCGGACGCAACCGGGTGGAGACCGAAGGACTGATCGGGTTTTTCGTCAACACCCTGGTGCTGCGCGGCGACCTGTCTGGAGATGGGGCGGGCTCGCTTTCGTTCCGTGGGCTGCTTTCGCGCGTGCGGGAGACGGCTCTCGCCGCTTACATGCATCAGGATGTGCCGTTCGAGAAGCTGGTCGAGGAGCTTTCGCCCCAGCGGAGCCTCGCCCATGCGGCTCTGTTCCAGGTGATGTTCGTGCTGCAGAACGCTCCGGTCGAAAGCCTGGCGATCCGCGACCTGCGGCTGCGGCCGGTGGATGGGGCGGGGACGACGGCGGCGAAGTTCGATCTCACGCTCAGCCTCGGGGAGCACGGCGGTGAGCTGGCCGGTACTGTCACGTACGCCACCGACCTGTTCGACGCCACAACGGTGCAGCGGCTGGTGGCCCGCTTCGAGCGGCTGCTGGCGGGGGCCGTGGCCGATCCGGATCGCTCCGTGGCGGAGATCCCGCTGCTCGGCTCCACAGAGCTTCACCAGGTGCGGGCTGAGTGGAACCCTGCGATGCCGGTCGGTGGCTCCGGTCTTGTTCACGAACGCTTCGCGGCCCAGGTGGAGAAGACACCGGACGCCGTCGCCCTGGTCTATCAGGGCCGGTCGATCACCGCCCGGGACCTCGACCGGCAGGCCAATCAGTTGGCCCGCTCTCTGAAGCGGCGGGGCGTCGGGCCGGAGGTGCGGGTCGGCGTCTTCCTGGAGCGAACGCCGGAGCTGGTCCTTGCCATCCTCGGCATCCTGAAGGCGGGCGGCGCCTACGTTCCCTTCGACACCACCTACCCGCAGGACCGCCTCGCCTACCTGCTGCATGACTGCGGTGCGCACCTCCTCCTCACCGAAGAGCACTTGCAGCCCCTGCTGCCGGAGCAGACGCCACCGCTCCTCCGGCTTGGCGCCGACTGGGACGAGATTTCCCGGGAGAGTGACGCGGCCTTCGACTCAGGCGCCGTTCCCGATCACCTGGCGTATGTGCTCTACACCTCGGGCTCCACCGGCCGGCCCAAGGGGGTCGGGGTGAGCCATGCGAACCTGGTGAGCTACATCGATGCCATCGATGCCGAGCTGCATGTGCCCCCGCACAGCAGCTACGTCATGATCTCGACCATCGCGGCGGACGGTGGCAACACTGCTCTGTTCCTGTCACTTTTGACCGGCGGCCGTCTGCACATCCTTTCGCGCGAGACCTCGCTCGATCCGACGGCGGTGGCGGACTACTTCGAGCGGCACCCGATCGACTTTTTCAAGATTGTCGTCTCCCATTTTGCGGCGCTCTTCAACTCTCCGTTCGGCCCGCGGCTGCTGCCTCGCAAGTGGTTGATCTTGGGCGGTGAGGCGCTGGGCTGGGAGCTGGTGGACGCCATTGGCAGCTTGCGGCCGACCTGTCAGGTTTTCGACCACTACGGTCCGACCGAGACCACGGTCGGCGTGCTGATGAACCGGATCGACCTCGCTGGGGATCGGCTCCGGCCGCCGATGGTCCCGCCGGGGCGCCCGTTGGCGAACGCGGAGATGCAGATCCTGGATCGGAACCAGCAGTCGGTGCCGGTGGGGGTGGTCGGCGAGCTCTACGCCGGCGGCGCCTGTGTGGCGCGCGGCTACCTGAACCGGCCGGAGCTGACGGCGGAGCGCTTTGTTCCTGATCCTGTCGGTGCGGGGAGGCTGTACCGGACCGGAGACCTGGTGCGCTATCTGCCGGATGGCAAGATCGAGTTCCTGGGCCGCGCGGACAACCAGGTCAAGATCCGGGGCTTCCGCATCGAGCTGGGGGAGATCGAAGCGGCGCTGGCGTCCCTGGACGGAGTGCGCGAGGCGGTTGTGATCGCGCGCGAGGACACGCCAGGCAATCGGCGTCTAGTCGCCTACATCGCCGGCAACGTATCCGGCCTGACGGCGGAAAACTTGCGCCAGTCTCTCCGTGATCTGCTGCCGGACTACATGATTCCGACCGCTTTCGTCATGCTCTCCGAGCTGCCCCTGCTCAGCAGCGGCAAGGTGGACCGCAAGGCACTTCCGGCTCCGGAGCGGCAGAGCGCCGAGGAGAGCCATGTGGCGCCGCGGACGCCGGTCGAAGAGATCCTCGCCGGCATCTGGGCCGAGGTGCTCGGTGTCGAAAAGGTTGGAGCCCTCGACCATTTCTTCGATCTCGGCGGGCACTCGCTGCTGGCGACGCGCGTGACGTCCCGCCTGCCCGCCGCCTTCGGCGTCGAGTTGCCGGTGCGCGATCTCTTCGAGGCTCCGGCGCTGGCGGATCTCGCCGCCCGGATCGAAGCGGCGCGGCGGGCCGGCGCGGCAAGTCTCGCCCCGCCTCTGACGGCGGTGCCCCGCACGGGACCGCTGCCGCTCTCGTTTGCCCAGCAGCGCCTGTGGTTCATCGATCAGCTCGAGCCGGACAGCCCGCTGTACAACATGCCGGTGGCGTTGCGCGTCGAGGGATCGCTCGATGCCGCGGTGCTGGCTCGCTGCCTCGGCGAGATCGTGCGCCGTCACGAGGCGTTGCGCACGATCTTCGCGCTGCCCGAGGGAGCGGACGGCTCGCCGGTGCAGGTGATCCAACCGGCGGCGCCGTTCGTGCTGCCCCTGGTGGACCTGTCGGGATTACCGGAAGCAGAGCGCGAGCCGCTGGCTCTCGCTCTCGCCGGCGAAGAGGCCGCCCGCCCGTTCGATCTCGCCCGCGGCCCACTGTTGCGCGGCCTGTTGGTGCGGCTCGCCGGTGCGGGGGAAAAAATGGATCATCTGGCCGCGCTGACCATGCATCACATCGTGAGCGACGGCTGGTCGATGGGCATCCTGGTCCGCGAGGTCACGGCCCTTTATGCGGCGCCGTCTGAGGGATTGCCCGAGCCGGCACTGCAATATGCGGACTACGCGGTGTGGCAACGCTCCTGGCTGGCGGGCGAGGTCCTGGAAGGGGAGATCGCTTTCTGGCGCCGGCAGCTCGCCGGTCTGCCGCCGCTCCTCGATCTGCCGACCGACCGGCCGCGGCCTTTCCGGAAAAGTGTCCGTGGCGCCGTCCTGCCGCTGGGGCTGCCCGTCGAGCTCGGGCGCCAGACACAGTCTCTGAGCCGGCGTGAAGGAGCGACGCTGTTCATGACGCTGCTGGCCGCCTTCCAGGCCCTTCTGGCGCGCACCAGCGGCCAGGACGACCTCGCGGTGGGCACGCCCATTGCCGGACGCAACCGGGCAGAGATCGAGGGACTGATCGGGTTTTTCGTCAACACCTTGGTGCTCCGCGGCGACCTTCATGGCGCCCCCTCGTTCCGTGAGCTGCTCGGGCGGGTGCGGGAGACGGCGCTGGCGGCCTACATGCACCAGGACGTGCCGTTCGAGAAGCTGGTGGAGGAGCTTTCGCCGCAGCGGAGCCTCGCGCACGCGGCTCTGTTCCAGGTGCTGTTCGTGCTGCAGAACAATCCTGTCGAGAGCCTGGCGATCCGGGACTTGAAAATGCGGCGATTGGGTGGGACGGCGACGGCGGCGAAGTTCGATCTCACGCTCAGCCTCGGGGAGCACGGCGGCGGATTGGGCGGCACGGCCACGTACGCCACCGACCTGTTCGATTCCACAACGATTCAGCGGCTGCTGGCCCGCTTCGAGCGGCTGCTGGCCACTGCCGTGATCGATCCGGACCGCCCCGTGGCGGAGATCCCGCTGCTCGACACCGCGGAGATCCATCAGTTGCGGGCTGAGTGGAATCCGGCAATGTCGGCGATATCGATCAGTGGCTCCGGTCTTGTCCACGAACGCTTCGCGGCCCAGGCGGAGAGGACACCGGACGCTGTCGCCCTGGTCTATCAGGGCCGGACCATCACCGCCCGGGACCTCGACCGGCGGGCCAATCAGTTGGCCCGCGCTCTGAAGAGGCGGGGCGTTGGGCCGGAGGTGCGGGTCGGTGTCTTCCTGGAGCGGACCCCGGAGCTGGTCCTCGCCATCCTCGGCATCCTGAAGGCCGGCGGCGCCTACGTTCCCTTCGACACGACCTACCCGCAGGATCGCCTCGTCTACCTGCTGCACGACTGCGGTGCGCACCTCCTTCTCACCGAAGAGCATTTGCGCCCCCTGCTGCCGGAGCAGGCCCCTCCGCTCCTTCGCCTCGGCGCCGACTGGGAAGAGATCAGCCGGGAGAGCTACGCGGACTTTGACTCCGGTGCGGTACCGGATCACCTGGCGTATGTGCTCTACACCTCGGGCTCCACCGGCCGTCCGAAGGGCGTCGGGGTGAGCCATGCGAACCTGGTGAGCTACATCGACGCCATCGATGCCGAGCTGCATGTTCCACCCCACAGCAGCTACGTCATGATCTCGACCATCGCGGCGGACGGCGGTAACACCGCTCTGTTCCTCTCACTTTTGACCGGCGGCCGTCTGCACATCCTTTCGCGCGAGACCTCGCTCGATCCGCAAGCGGTCGCGGAGTATTTCGAACGGCACCCGATCGACTTTTTCAAGATCGTCGTCTCGCATTTCGCGGCGCTCTTCAACTCTCCGTTTGGCCCGCGGCTACTGCCCCGCAAGTGGCTGATCCTGGGCGGTGAGGCGCTGGGCTGGGAGCTGGTGGACGCCATCCGCGGCTTGCAGCCGAGCTGTCAGGTTTTCGATCACTACGGTCCGACCGAAACGACGGTGGGCGTGCTGATGAATCGGATCGACCTCAACGCCGGCGACCTGAGCCGTCCGCCGATGGTCCCACCCGGGCGCCCGCTGGCGAACGCGGAGATGCAGGTTCTGGATCGGAGCCAGCAACCGGTGCCGGTGGGGGTGGTCGGCGAGCTGTACGCCGGCGGCGCCTGTGTGGCGCGTGCCTACCTGAACCGGCCGGACCTGACGGCGGAGCGCTTCGTGCCCGATCCCTCTGGTGTGGGAATTGACGCGGGAAGGCTCTATCGAACCGGCGATCTCGTGCGGTATCTGCCCGATGGGAACATCGAATTCCTCGGCCGTGCGGACAACCAGGTCAAGATCCGGGGCTTCCGCATCGAGCTGGGAGAGATCGAAGCGGCGCTAGCGTCCCTGGACGGGGTACGCGAGGCGGTAGTGATCGCGCGCGAGGATACGCAGAACGATCGCCGCCTGGTCGGCTATGTCGCCTCTGACGATATTTCAGGCATGACAGCGGAAACGCTGCGCCAGTCGCTCCGCGAGCTGCTGCCGGACTACATGATTCCGGCCGCTTTCGTGATGCTCTCCGAGCTGCCCCTCCTCGGCAGCGGCAAGGTGGACCGGGGCAATCTTCCGGCTCCGGAGACGCAGAGCGCCGCGGAGAGCTACCTGGCACCGCGGACGCCGATCGAAGAGTTTGTCGCCGGCATCTGGGCAGAGGTGCTTCGTGTCGAGAGAGTGGGGGCGAACAGTGATTTCTTCGAGCTGGGCGGCCACTCTCTGCTGGCGGTCCAGGTGATGGCGCGCATCGAGCACGTCGCCGGGGTCAAGATACCGATTTCGGCCCTGTTCGAGGCGCCGACGGTGGAGCATCTGGCGGCGGTGATCCAGGCAGGCTCCGTGCGGCGTGCGCCGCTGGCGCGCCTGCATCCGGGAGGAGCCGGGCGACCGCTGTTCCTGGTCCATCCGGTGGGGGGAGACGTCTTCGCTTACGTGGAGCTGGCGAAGAAGCTCGGGGCGGACCGTCCAGTCTACGGCTTGCAGGCGGTCGCGGAAGGTCATGGCCATCAGGGCAATCCGCCATCCCTGGAGGAGATGGCGGCGCGGTATCTGGAGACCGTGCGCGAGGTCCAGCCCGAGGGACCCTGGCTGTTGGCCGGCTGGTCGTCCGGCGCCGTCACAGCCTACGAAATGGCGCGGCAGATCGAAAGCAGGGGCGGTACGGTATCGCTCTTGACGATGTTCGACCCGGCGCCGCCGCCGCAAGGGCGCAGTGTCGGAGTCGAGGGAGTCGAGGGAATCGACGACACCGCGCTCCTGGTCGCTTTCTCCGGCCTCTGGCACCCTTCCGAGGAGCAGGGGGAGTCGATCCGCCAGATGCTGGAAGGTCTGGACGTGGATGCCGGGCTCGACCGCCTGCTCGAGCTGGCGCGCTCCCTGGGTGTGGTGCCGCCGGGCCTGGGCAAGACCTGGCTGCGAGAGCGCTTCAATCTATTCAGCCTCAACATGAAAAGCGTGGGGAGCTACTCGCCGCAACCCTACGGTGGGCAGGTGACGCTGTTCCGGGCCGGCGCCTCGCTGGCTCCGGGGGCCGCGGATCTGACGGCGGGTTGGGGACAGCTCGCCCGGACCGAGGCTCATCTCATTCCGGAGGCCAATCATTTCTCACTGCTCGAAAGTCCGGCCCTCGACCAATTGGTCGAGTCTCTGGAGAGCGCTCTCGCCGCAGCCGAGGCTGGCGCTGAAAGTGCTGCAACGTAGAACGTAGCGAGCCGGGATTGAGGTTACCCCGGGGCAAGTCGCCGATCCCCCAGGGTGCAGAGGCTGCGCCTCGCTCCCGATCGGGCGCGCCTCGCTCCCTATCGGGCGTGTCTCGCTCCCTATCGGGCGTGTCTCGCTCCCGATCGGGCGCACCTCGCTCCCGATCGGGCGTGTCTCGCTCCCTATCGGGCGCACCTCGCTCCCGATCGGGCGTGCCTCGCTCCCTATCGGGCGTGTCTCGCTCCCCATCGGGCGTGCCTCGCTCCCGATCGGGCGCGCCTCGCTCCCCATCGGGCGCGGCTTGCTCCCTATCGGGCGTGCCTTGCTCCCTATCGGGCGTGCCTTGCTCCCTATCGGGCGCGTCTCGCTCCCCATCGGGCGCGCCTTGCTCCCTATCGGGCGCGTCTCGCTCCCCATCGGGCGCGCCTCGCTCCCTACCGGGCGTGTCTCGCTCCCTATCGGGCGCGGCTTGCTCCCCATCGGGCGCGGCTTGCTCCCTATCGGGCGCGCCTCGTTCCCCATCGGGCGCGTAGTATAGTACGCCTCCAAAGCTCAGAGGATTCGCCGGGAGCATCGATCATGACAACTGAAAAACTCTATCTAAAGCCCAATGTCGTTGTGGAGCCCCTGGTGGACCATTGGTATGCGTGGTCGCATCTGATTCCGCCTGCTCCGGCGGCGATGAACATCGTGGGCCGCCACCTCAAGATCATGGAGTCCTACGTCAAGGCGCCGCAGGTGCACAGCGCCGCGGTGAAGAACCCGGCCATGCTTGGCGGCCCATTTATCGACTACAAAGTTCCGCGGGTCGGCGAGATCCAGTCTTTGATCGAACGGACGAAACGGGAGCGGGCCCCCCTCATTGCGCTTGCCGCGGCCATCCAGCAGCTCGACGACCTGCTGCGGCAGGAAGCCAAAGGGCACTCGCTGGAGCCGTTGTACTCCCGCGTCCCCGAGACGCTGCGCGGTTATGTGGAGCTTGCCTACGACCTCAACAACCAGCCCTCGTTCCGGCTCATCGAGCCGCTGCTCTACCGCAGCCCCTATTACATGCCCGAGGCGCAGAGCCTGATGCTGTCGCTGATCACCCAGGACCATCGACCGTTCGTCCTCAGCACGCCGCGGCTGCTGGAGCCAGGGGACGTGCACCTGCGGCGTCCGTTCCGCGATCCCGCGATCGACGAGCTGTTCAAGATGAAGACCGTGCCCCAGACCTTCGCCCATATCAAGGAGGTGCTGGGGCTCGAAGACGAGCACGACGCGGCTTTCGCTCAGTTCTTGACCTCCGAGCCGCGGCGTCCGTATGAGCCGTACACGGGGAGCGGCGTGCGCTGGCGTTACTTCGGCCATGCCTGCATCCTGGTGGAGACGGCGAACGTTCGCATCCTGCTCGATCCGGTGCTGAGCTACACCTACGAGAACGACGTTTCCCGCTACACCTATCAGGATCTGCCGGACTGGATCGACTTCGTCCTCATTACCCATAACCACCAGGACCACATCCTGTTCGAGACGATGCTCCAGCTCCGGCACAAGGTCGGCAGCGTGGTGGTTCCGCGCAGCGGGAGCGGAGAGCTGCAGGACCCTTCTCTCAAGTTGCTGCTCCGCCAGATCGGATTCAACAACGTCTACGAGATGGACGAGATGGAGACCCTCGAGCTGGCGGGCGCCGAGATCACGGGATTGCCTTTCCTGGGTGAGCACGCCGACCTCGACATCCGGAGCAAGCTCGCCTACCTCTGCCGGCTCGGCGAGCGCTCGCTGCTCTTCGCGGCGGACTCCTGCAACGTGGAGCCGCGGCTCTATGAACGTCTGCACGACGCGGTGGGCGACATCGACGTCGCCTTCATCGGCATGGAGTGCGACGGCGCGCCGCTCTCCTGGGTCTATGGACCTCTGCTGACCCGGCCGCTCGACCGCAAGATGGACCAGAGCCGGCGGCTGGCGGGCTCGAACTACGAGCGGGCGGTCGACATCATCAACCGCTTCCGCTGCCATGACGCCTACGTGTATGCCATGGGGCAGGAGCCTTGGCTCAACTACATCATGAGCGTGAAGTACACGGAGCAGTCGAATCCGATCATCGCGTCCAACAAGCTGATCGAAGACTGCCGGAGCCGCGGGATCCTCGCCGAGAGGCTTTTCGGTGAGAAGGAGATCCTGCTGGCCTGAGTCCCGAGGTGGCGACCTATCGCAGGAGCTGTGGTATCCTCAGACGCTAATTTGATAAACACTGGGGATCCGCTTGGTGCGCCTTCCGCAGGGTTGGAAGCTTGGAGCGCGACAAAAGTCGCTTGCCGGGTCCGGAAGCTGGCCGGAGGAGAGCCCGTCGCTTTCCCTCGACAGCACCGTGCATGAGGCTTGGCGTGTCGACGGGGAGCCGGCGGCCGGTGACATCCTGGGCGGCTACCGCATCCTCGGACGTCTCGGCGCCGGGGGAATGGGGCAGGTCTTCCGCGCCCGGGACAACGATCTCGAACGCGACATCGCGCTCAAGCTGCTCCATCCGAAGCTGACCTGCCAGCCCCGCGCCATGAGCCGGTTCCGTCGCGAGGCGCGGCTTCTCGCGGCGGTTCACCATCCGAACATCGCGACCATCTTCGGCACCTTCGAAGACCGCGGCGTCCGTGTCCTGGTGATGGAGCTGGTGGACGGGGAGACCCTGGCCCAGAGGCTCGGTACTGGCGGCACCGGCCGGATGGCCGTGCCGGAGGCTCTCGGCATCGCCCGCCAGATCGCCACCGCCCTCGAGGCCGCCCATCGCAAGGGGATCGTGCATCGCGATCTGAAACCCGCCAACGTCATGGTGTCCCCCGAGGGCTGGGTGAAGGTGCTCGACTTCGGACTCGCCAAGGTGCTGTCCGGTGAGGGAGAAGGCTCCGGCGTCCCGTCTGAGAAGGAGATGACGCGCGCGCAGGGAATCCTCGGGACGGCGCCTTACATGAGCCCCGAACAGTTGTGTGGGCTCAAGGTCGACTGGCGCTCCGACGTCTGGGCCTTCGGGTGCCTGCTCTTCGAGCTGGTCACCGGCCAGCGTGCCTTCACCGGGAAGTCCCGGACCGAGCTCGTGCGCGCCATCCTCGACACGGAGCCGCCGTGGAGCCAGCTCCCGGCGGAGCTTCCGGCCCCGGTCGTGGACCTGTTGCGCCAGTGCCTGGCGAAGGACGCCTACCTGCGTCCGCTGATGAGTCACATCCGCCTCGTGCTCGAGGCGCCAGCCGGCTTGCCGAGACTCCCGGACCGGGCCGACGATGCCCCAACGACCCTGGAGATCGACCCGGCAACCCGGGTCGACGCCAAGAAACCGATCGAGCTGACCCGGGCCGCCCAGGCGACCCAGGCGGATGCTCCTGGGCTCAAGCCCTCATGGCTCGACCAGGCGCGGCAAAAGCCGGTCGAAGCGATCGCCGCCGCCGGTGCGCTCCTCCTGGCGCTCGGCGCGGGTCTGGGCATCCTGGGCCTGGTGACCGAGCGCGCCCGCGAGGGGCTGATCGGGCTTTCGGCGCTCTCCTACTCGAAGTCCGACCTCGTGCTGACCGGTTTCCAATCGCTCTGGTCCCTGCCCTGGCGGGCCGCGGCTTCCCTGGCCGCGCCGCACCCGGTGCTTCGCGGGTCCGCCTTCGCCGGCCTCCTCCTCGCCGCGGCTCTCCTCCTCGCCGGCGCCTGGTTCCCGCGGTGGGGGAGCCGAGTGCGCCGGAGGACGCTCGCGCTCATCGCGCTTGCGTTCAGCGCCTCCGCTCTTCTCTTCGGCGCCTGGCTGTATTCGGCGGCGGTCCATACCGGCCTGGAGACTCCCGGTCGCGGCCTTGCCTGCGAGGAACAGCTCAGCCAACGATGGGACGTCAGCGCGGCGTTCGAGACCTGCACCTGGCTGATCAACGACAACCCGAGAAATGAAGGCCGGCGTCAGGGTTTGGGCGGCGTCCTCGGCTTTCTTCTTCTGGCGGCTGGCGGCGGGGCCTGGCTGGGAGCGCGAATCCAGGGCCTCGGGCCGCGGATGTCGTGGGCCCGGTGGGGGCTCGTGGCGGTCCATGGAGCCCTGGTGCTGTTCTTCCTCCGGCTGGTGCCGGCAGCCCATGCCTACAGCACCTGGGGGGTGCGCTATCCGCCGGTGACGGTGAGAACCGACCTGTCCGGCTGCGATCCAGCTCTCGGCCAGGCGCTCGCAACGGGATCGTGCTGCGCCTTCAATGTCTCAGAGAGCGCGACTGAAGGCACTGTATTGCTGTTGTGGGGAAGCGGCTGCCCCGGTGGCGCCGGTTTCAAGACCTCTAAAGATGTCGAAGCGATCGGCAGGGGCTGCCTCAGCCAGGCTCTGACGCCACAGACCGTGAACAGCCATTGTCTCTAGGAAACACTTCTGGAGAAACACGTCTGAGGAAAAATTTTTCAGGAGACACTTCGAAGGAGATGCTCCATGCCGCGCGCGCTTCTGATCCTCGGCACCGCCTCCCTCCTGCTCGCCGCGGCGCCGGCACCTGATCCAGGGCCACCGGCCTGGGTCGAGGTCGACCCGAATGCCATTGAGAGAGTCGATCAGCCGATGCAGGTCAACGTCGGCGGCATCCCGCAAGGGCAGGTGGTGACCCTTCAGATCCTGCAGGACTGCAACGGCGACCACCGGCCCGACCTGCAAGGCCAGGGAGACTGCAAGAGCCCCTTGTATGCAAGGGACAGCAGCAAGGCGGACTCGCGGAACATGGTCGAGGACTCTCTCGATTTCAACGCCCTGGAAAAGGGCGGAACCGCCCTGCCGCGGAATCGGGCGCTCTGGCTGCGGGCCTCCCGGCCGGGCTCGAAGCAGGGGGTCCTCTCTCTCTTCGGGCTGGTCGACAATCCGTGCACGCTCTGGCAGGCCACTCAGGAGCTCTTCCACCTCGGCGCCTGCAGCCAGAGCGCCGTGGCTCAGGCGTTGCGCCGCCACCGCGGCCCGCTCGGCTTCGAAAACAAGACGTTCGAGGTGGCGCGTCTCGATCCGGCGAGTGACGCACCGCCCGTCTCGATCGCCGGCACCCGCGGAGCGACCGGCGTGGCCTGGCTGAACGCGCAGACTCTCGTGGTGACTGCCACCGAGGCCGGCTCGAAGCTCCTCCGCGTGCCGCTCCAAGGCGAGCCCATCGTCCTCTGGAAAGACCCGGCGCCCGACGGCCTCTCCGCCGCCGCTCCTCTGGCGCTTCCCGGCGACAAAATCGCGTTTGTCCGCCAGAGGCCGCCCGGCCAGGAATCCGCCGACGGACGGCCTGTCGCCATCCTCAGTCTCTGGGCCGGCGGGAAGGTCGATCCGGCTCACGACATCGTGCTGCCGTTCCGCATCCAACAGCTCCTCGCGAGCTCTCCGGATGGTCGCCACATCCTCGCCTTGAGCCTTGGGATCGGGGAGAACCTGCCCTTGTTCCTGCAAATCGATCTCGCCGAGCGCACGGTCCAGAACCTTGGCTACAGCAACGCCCTCTACCAGGTCGCCTTTCGCTCCCCCATGACCGGGGTTTCGGTCGTCTCGTTCGAGGACGTTTCCACCGACCAGGGTTGGGACCTCGTGCTCGCCGACGACAAGGGCCGCCTCATCAAAGACCTTCAAGCTCGTAAGAAGGACGACATCCTCCCGGTTTGGCAGCCGGACGGAAAAAGCATCGCGTACCTGGCGGAGGTCGAGGTGGAGGTGAAGAAGCCATGACCCTCCGCAGGTGGCTGGTCCTGATCGGCTTTGCGCTGCTGGCAGTCCCGGGAACGGCTCAAACGAGCAGTTGCCCTGACGACATCTCGGCCCGCCTGGAAGCCCGATTGAAGGACCTGCCTGACCGCTGGGACAAAATTCCCTCGCCGTTGGTCCCGGTCTCCGGCCGGTCTTCCGAAGAAGTCCTCGCTACGGCTTCCGAGGAGGAACAGGCCCTTGTCTCGGAATGGATCACGTTTCTCGCTCTCTCACCCCCGGCCGAACGAGCCGCCCTCATCAACCGGGAGCTTCAGGATCGGCCACTCTCTGAAGTCGACGTCTGGCTTCCAGAGAAATTCACCGACGAGCTTCGAACGACGAGCCTGGAGGAGCCAACGCTCTATGTAGAAGCCTGGCTGGAATGGGCGGAGGCCCTCGGCCGGAAAGACGCGCTCCTCCGGGCTGCCAGTTTAGGACTGGGGCGGTTATCTCTTCGAGGACAGACGAGAGGTTTGCTCGAAATCGCCTCACGTTGGGCGAGCCTCCCATCTCCGGACTATGCCACACGGGGCCGAGCAGATGTACTCTCCAAATATGCGGACCGGCTTTTCAGAGCAGGCGACAACAAGGCTCTCAACGTCTATAACAATGCTCGCAAGCTCTATGAGGATATTGGGGATCGCCGGGGACAGGGCAACACGTTCGTTGGTGAGGCAAACACACTACTGCGATTGGGCGAGCACGAAAAGGCTATCGACGCCTACAGAAGCGCTCGGAAGCTCTTCGAGCAAGTCGGGGACCGCCGGGGACAGGGCAACACGATCGCTGGTGAGGCGACCGTCCTGTCTCGTGTCGACGACAACGAGAAAGCTCTCGACGCTTATAGAAGTGCACGCCAGCTTTTCGAGCAGGTCGGGGACCGACGAGGCCAGGGAGATACGTTTACGGGTCAGGCAGATGTCCTGCTTAGGTTGGGTGACAACGAGAAGGCTCTCGACGCCTACAGAACCGCACGCAAACTCTTCGAGGAGGTCGGGGACCGAGAGAGGCTGGGAGGCACGTTCGGAGGTGAGGCGAATGTCCTGTTTAGGTTGGGCGACAACGAAAAGGCTCTCGATGCCTACAGAAGAGCACGCGAGCTTTTCGAGGAGGTCGGGTACTGGCAAGGACAGGGACTCACGTTCATGGGTGAGGCGGACGTCATGGTCCGGTTCGGCGTCAACGAGAAGGCTCTCGACGCTTACAGAAGCGCACGCAAGATCTTTGAGAAGGCCAGTTTTCCACTAGGACAGGGAATCGCCTTCATAGGCGAAGCGGAAGTCCTGTTTCAGTTTGGCGACAACGAGAAGGCTTTCGAGGTCTTCAGAAGCGCACGCAAGATCTTCGAGCAGATCGGTGACCGAGCGTCACAGGGATACGCGTTCCATGGTGAAGCGCGCGCCCTGTTTGAGCTGGGCGAGAACCAGGAAGCTCTCGAGGTCTTCAGAAGCGCACGCAAGCTCTTCGAGGAGGCCGGAGACCGAAGGGGACAGGGACACGCGCTCAAGAACGAGGCGGATGTCCTGTTGCGATTGGGACACGACGAGAAGGCTCTTGAGGCCTACAGACGCGCACGCGGGCTCCTGGAGGAGACCGAGGAACTTGAAGGTTTTGGCCAGACTCTCGCGGGAGAGGCGAGACTCCGGAGCCGCCAAGGGAACGAGCGCGATGCAAGGAGCCTTGCCTCTCAAGCTGTCGCCGCGCACCGCAAGGCGGGCACTGTGAACGGTGAGCGCTCCGCTTGGCTCGCCATGGCAGAGGTGGAGCACTCGGCAGGAAACCTGGAGCCTGCGATCTCGGCTGCCCGGGAGGCGGTTCGCCTCCATGCGGTCTGGCGTTCCAAGAGGAATTCCGAAACGCAGCGGGCGAGCGAGGACGAATCGATCTCGGAGGCATATGACATCCTGGTGCCCGTCCTTTTGTCTCAGGCGCGGGCCGAGCAAGCCTTGACCGCTGCCGAGGAAGCACGGTCTCACGTGCTCCTGGACCTTCTGGCGGCAGGTTTCAAGCATGGCAAACAGGGTGCGGCGATCGATCTGCGCGCGGAGCACCGACGTCTCGTCAGCGAGCTCTCCCAGATTGAGACTCAGAGCCGGCAGGCTGCCGATGCAGGCCGCCTGACAGAGCTCCAAATGGACCGGAACCGGATCGACCGCGAGCTTGACTGGAATCAGTACCAGACGCTCGCAGCCGAGCAGGATACCTTGCTCACCGCCCAACCCCTGGACGCCGCGGGAATCCGCGCCATCGCACGCGAGACCGGACCCATCCTTCTCTACTATGCGGCTGACAAGGAGCTGATCGGCTTTCTCGTGCCTTCCGACGGGACGGACGTCTTCGCCGCGCGGATCGATCTGCCGCGAGGCCTCTTGAACGAGGCTGTCCAGCGGTACATCCACGACGAGGCGAACCCCTTCTATGCGAACCGTGCGGCGCAACAGAGCCGCGAGCTGTGGGATCGGCTGCTCGCGCCCTTCGCGGAGCATCTCCCAGCAGGAGGGCCGCTCGTGATCGTTCCGCACGGCCCGTTGCACGAGTTGCCCTTCGAAACTCTTCTCGATCCCGCAGGAACGCCTCTCTTGGAGCGCTGGGCCGTGAGCTTCGCGCCCTCAGTGTCCACTCTCGCCCGTGCTCGCGAGCGGCACAAGGAGCCGCAGCCTAAGGATTCCTTTCTGGCCTTCTCCTCCGGTCATGGATTGGAGCTGCCAGAAGCGGAAGCCGGTGCGGTGGCGCAGCTCTTCGGCAACGACAAGGCGGCTTTCAAGCCCACCGAGGCGCGCTTCGAGAACTACGAGCACCTGGTTCCCGGCGCCCGACAGCTCCTGATTTCCACGAACGGCACCTGGGTCCCCGGAGATCAGAGGAAGACCTATCTGGAGATCCTTCCCACCCGGGACGTGCACGACAGCCGGCTGAGCGTGGCGGAGATCGCAACCATTGCTCTGAGCGCGGAGCTCGTAGCCCTGGAGGCCTGTGACACGGAACGGGGGGAGACGCGATCGAACGACGAACGGCTGGATCTGACCCGGGCCTTTCTGACCGCCGGAGCCGCGTCGGTGCTGGCGACGCGCTGGAAGGTGCCGGATGAGCCGGCGACCACCCGTTTTCTCCTCGACTTCTACCGCGCCTACCGGCAGGGCGGCCCCGGCGGTAAAGGGCTGCGGAAGGACCAGGCGCTCACCGAAGCCCGCCGCCGCTCGCGCGAGCGGGGCGATCCCGCCCAGGTCTGGGCAGCGTGGGTGCTGGTGGGGGATGCACGGTGACGCTCCGCGGTTGGCTGGTCCTGATCGGCTTCGCGCTGCTTGCGGTTCCGGGAACGGCTCAAACGAACAGTCGCCTTGAAGACATCTCCGCCCGTCTGGAAGCCCGGTTGAAGGCCCTGCCCGACCGCTGGGACAAAATCCCCTCGCCGTTGGTTCCGGTCTCCGGCCGATCTTCTGAAGAGGTTCTCGCCACAGCTTCCGAGAAGGAACAAGCCCTTGTCTCGAAATGGATCACATTTCTTGCTCTGAGCCCTCCGGCCGAACGAGCCGCTCTCATCAGCCGCGAGCTTCAGGCCCGGCGGCCCTCCGAGGTCGACGTCTGGCTTCCGGAGAGATTCACCGACGAGCTTCGAGCAAAGAGCCTTGAGGAGCCAACGCTCTATGTGGAAGCGTGGCTGGAATGGGCGGAGGCCCTCGGCCGGAAAGACGCGCTTCTCGTGGCTGCCGGTTCGGGGCTGGAACGATTGGCTCTTCAAGCAGAGCCTAGGAGCTTGCTCGACATCGCCTCTCGTTGGACAAACCTTCCCTCACCGGAAGATGCCACGCGGGGGAAAGCAGAGGTCCTCTCCCAATATGCGGCCCGGCTCTTCGCAGCGGGCGAGAACCAAAGGGCTCTCGACGCCTACGGAAGCGCCCGCAAGCTTTTCGACGGGGTCGGGGATCGACAGGGCCTGGCAAACACCTTCAAGGGTGAGGCGGACGTCCTCTTTGTGTCAGGTGACAGCAAGAAGGCGATCGATGGCTACCAACACGCGCGCATGCTCTTCGAGCAGGTCGGGGACCGAAGGGGACAGGGAAACGCGCTCAATGGTGAGGCGAGCGTCCTGCTCCTGAAGGGCGACGAACAGAGGGCTCTCGACGCCTGCAAGCGCGCCGCCCAGCTCCTCGAGGACGCCGGGGACCGGCGGGGACAGGGAAACACGTTCGTGATTGAGGCGGGCGTCCTGTTTCGGTTGGGAGACAACGAGAAGGCTCTCGACGCCTACAAACGCGCCCGCAAACTTTTTGAGGATGTCGGGGGCCGGCGGGGGCAGGGTGACACGTTCAATGGCGAGGCGAATGTCCTGTCTCAGTCGGGCGACAACGAGAAGGCTCTCGACACCTACAGACATGCACACAAGCTCTATGAAGCCGCCGGGTACCGGCTGGGCGAGGGACTCGCCTTCTATGGTGAGGCGAACGCCCTCTACTTCATGAGCGACTACGACAAGTCGCTCGCTGCCTACAAACGCGCCAGCGAGCTCTTCAATCACATCGGGTACCGATGGGGCCAGGGCAACATCGTGGTGGATGAGGCCTATGTCGAGATTTTGCTGGACCAGCCTGAGAAGGCCCTCGACGCCTACAGACGCGCCCGCAAGATCTTCGAGGAGGTCGGGAGTCGACCGGAAGAGGGGGATACGTGGGGTGGCGAGGGAGAAATCCAGGCTCAGTTGGGCGAGCCTGAGAAGGCTCTCGACGCCTACGAACGTGCCCACAAGCTTTTCGAGCAGATCGGGGACCGGCGGGGACAGGGAAACACGTTCCGTGATGAGGCGGACCTCCTGGCTCAGATGGGCGAGACCGAGAAGGCTCTCGATTCTTACAGAAGCGCACGGAAGCTCTTCGAGCAGATCGATCTTCCTCTGGGTCTGGGAAATGCTCTCTTGGGAGAAGCGAGGCTCCGGAGCCGCCAAGAGAACAGGAACGAGGCAAAAAAACTCGCCTCGCAAGCGGCCGCCGCCTACCGCAAGGCGGGCTCCGTGAACGATGAACGGGACGCTTGGCTCGTCGTGGCAGAGGCGGAGCACTCTTCAGGGAACCTGGAGCCTGCGGTCTCGGCTGCCCGGGAGGCTGTCCGCCTCCATGAGGCCTGGCGTTCCAAGAAGATCCTCGGAGGGGAGCGGGCGGAGGGGGATGAGTCGATCTCGGCTGCCTATGACATCCTGGTCCCCGATCTTCTGTCTCAGGGGCGGACGGAACAAGCCTTGGCCGCTGCCGAGGAAGGACGGTCCCACGTGCTCCTGGACCTCCTGGCAGCAGGTTTCAATCCAGGCAATCCGGGAGCGGCGATCGACCTGCGCGCCGAGCGCCAGCGCCTCATCAGCGATCTGGCCCAGATCGAAGCCGAGAGCCGTCAGGAGGCCGATGCAGGCCGGAGGGAGGAGCTCCAAAGGCAGCGGAATCAGATCGACCGCGATCTCGACTGGAATCACTACCAGACGCTCGCCGCCGAGCAGGGTGCCTTGCTCACCGCCCAGGCTCTGGACGCCGCGGGAATGCGGGCGGTCGCCCGCGAGACCGGGCCCGTCCTTCTCTACTATACGGCGGAGAAGGAGCTGATCGGATTTCTCGTGCCTGGGGACGGGACGGACGTCTTCGCCGCGCGGATCGATCTCTCGCGAAGCCGCTTGACCGAGACCGTCCAGCGGTACATTCACGACGAGGCGAACCCATTTTATGCGGAGCGTGCGGCTCGCCAGAGCCGTGAGCTGTGGGACAAGCTGCTCGCGCCCTTCGTGGCGCGGCTTTCGACGGAGGGGCCGGCCGGCGGTCCGCTCGTGATCGTTCCGCACGGCCCGTTGCACGACCTGCCTTTCGAAACCCTTCTCGATCCCGCCGGAGCCCTTCTCTGCGAGCGCTGGGCTGTGAGCTTCGCGCCCTCGGTGTCGACTCTCGCCCGCGTCCGCGAGCGGCACAGGGAGCCACAGCCGCAGGATGGATTTCTCGCCTTCTCCTCCGGCCGTGGTCTGCAGCTCCCGGCAGCGGAAGCCGGGGAGGTGGCGCAGCTCTTCGGCAACGACAAGGCGGCGTTCAAGCCGACCGAGGCGCGCCTGGAAAACTACGAGCGCCTGGTCCCCGGCGCCCGGCAGCTTCTGATCGCCACCACCGGCACCTGGGCGCCAGGAGACGATCCTTGGCAGACCTATCTGGAAATCCTCCCCACCCGGGACGTGCACGACAGCCGGCTGAGCGGGGCAGAGATCGCGGCGATCCCTCTGAGCGCGGATCTCGTGACTCTGGCGGCCTGTGACACGGCACGGGGAGAGACGCGGTCGAACGACGAGAGGCTCGATCTGACACGGGCGTTCCTGGCCGCCGGGGCCGCGTCGGTGCTGTCGACGCGCTGGAAAGTGCCGGAAGACCGGGCGACCAGTCGCTTCCTCCTCGACTTCTATCGTGCCTACCGGCAGGGCGGCCCCGGCGGTACCGCCGGTACCGGCGGCAATGGGCTGCGCAAGGACCAGGCGCTCACCGAAGCCCGCCGCCGCTCGCGCGAGCGTGGAGACCCCGCGCAGGTCTGGGCGGCGTGGGTGTTGGTGGGGGATGCGCGGTAAACCGGAGCCAGGACGTTCGTCAGAGCCGTGGAAGCTGGAGTCGGGCGCGCGTCCCGCCGAGCGGCGAGGTCTCCAGCGTGACGGAACCACCGTAGAGCTCGGCGAGATCGCTGACGATCGCGAGACCTAGCCCTGATCCCCGGACCTGCTGGTCGGCCCGCACTCCTCGCTGCAGCACCTGAGCGCGCATGGACGGATCGAGGCCCGGCCCATCGTCATCCACCGAGATCGAGAGCTCGTCGCGGTCGATGGCAGACGAAATGGCGACTCGGGAGCGCGCCCACTTGCACGCGTTGTCGAGCAGATTCCCCAGCATCTCGTCGAGGTCTTCCCGGCGGCCCCGGATCTCGTGCGCCGGCGAAACATCGGTGTCGATCCTCAACTCGCGTCCCGCGTGCAGCCGCCGCATCGTGCGCACGAGACCTTCGACGGACGGAAGGACGGCGCAGCGGAGCCCCGGCGCTGCACGCGCCGATGCGGTCGCGCGTGCTCGCGCCAAGTGATAGTCGACCTGCCGCTGCATCCGCTCGACGAGCTGACCGAGCGTCGCCGCGAGATCGTGATGGCCCGCGGCGCCGGCCTGTTCTGCCTCCTGCGCGAGCACCGCGAGCGGCGTCTTCAATCCGTGCGCGAGATCTCCCGCTGTGGTGAGGGCTCTGGCGATCGCACGCTCACGATCCTCGAGCAGCGCATTCAGATCGTTCACGAGCGGCTGCACTTCGGCCGGATAGCCGCCTTCGATTCGCTGGCTGCGACCCTCGCGCACCGAAGACAGGCCGGCGCGAAGAGTTTTGAACGGCGCGAGCGCTTTTCGCACGAGGAACAAGCCCCCCAAGACGAAGGCTCCGGCGAAGAGTCCCATCGCGGTGTGATATGTCGCCCCGGGCATCGCGAGCTCCGGATGATTGCGGGTGATCTTGAGCAGCAGAGCAGTGACCGCGACAAACACCGCGATCATCCAGACGAACGCTCCGACGAAGAGGCGCTCGCGGAGGGAGATCTTCACGATTCCGTCCGGATGCAATAGCCGAGTCCGCGCACGGTTTCAATCGTCGAGGCGCCGAGCTTCCGGCGCAGACGCGCGATGAACACTTCGACGGTGTTCGAGTCGCGGTCGAACGTCTGCGCGTAAATGTGCTCGGTCAGCTCGGTCTGCGAAACGACGCGGCCACGATGGTGCATGAGGTAGGAGAGCACGCGAAGCTCGTGAGCGGTCAGCTTCACCGGCTGCCCGTCGAGAGTGACCTGCGAGGTCCTCGGGTCCAGCACCAGAGCGCCGAGACGCAGCTCGGGCGTGAGCTGCCCGCTCGCTCGCCGGATCAGGGCGCGCAACCGCGCCAGCAGCTCCTCCATCCGGAATGGCTTGGTGACGTAGTCGTCCGCGCCGCCGTCGATGCCACGTACTTTCTCGCTCCAGCTTCCGCGCGCGGTGAGAACCAGGACCGGCACGCTGATCCCGCCGGCGCGCCAGCGCTCGAGCAGCGTCAAACCGTCGACACGCGGCAACCCGAGATCGAGAATGACCGCGTCGTATGCCTCGGTGCTGGCGAGAAAGTCGCCGCGCTCTCCGTCCCTGGCAATGTCGACCGCATAGCCGCGTTCTCCGAGCGTGGTGGCGAGCCGGTCGGCCAGCAGCGACTCATCTTCGACGATCAGGACTCTCATTCTCGGCTTCAGAGCGAACCGCCACGACGGACGGTCCCATTATATTCCGAGACAGCGCGCGGTCAGCCGGCACCGGCTAACGACTCTCGAGCTCGGACTTCCGGGATCGGCCCCACTGCAGTCTCCACAGCCCGTGCGCCGAGAGGATGGCGGAGAAGACGGCGCACACGCCAATCGCGATTAGCGTCCAGACCCAGAAAAGGGCTCCGCTGGACGCCGCGATCCCGTGGCCGACAACGCCTCCCGTCGCCTTGAAGTGGAGGACGGGAACGTACGCCCCGAGAAGCGATGCAAGGAGGACGATGACGTAGCCCGATCGTCGTTCGGCGAGCACCAGCGTTCCATACAGCCAGATGACCACGATGGGCACAGCAAGGAGGTTCGAGGGCACTCCCTTCTCGAACCCACGGACGATGTCGTCCGCCAGGTGCAACGTCAAGAACAGGAGCGTGAGCACGGACGTGATGGGCAACAGGACGCTCTGCTTCATCGAAAGCTCCCTTCGCTTGCGTAGATCATGCCGGGAGTCTAGGGCGCTCCCGCTGAACGGCCGCTGAACAAGCCGTTCAGGTTCAGTTCAGCAAGCCTCGCCGGCCTGGAACAGATCTCATCCAGCTTAGAAGCTCATGGTAGACTGCGTTCTCTCGACGGCGCTTTCATGAGCTCTCAGCAATTCAACGGCTCGACGCTGGACCTGTCCCGCACAGGTCTGGACGTGGCGTGGGGCCAGGGCGACCTGGCCTTCGAGCCCATCCCCACGCTGACCATCCTGTTTCACCCGCAAGCCCAGCGCGTCGGGGCGCGGGCCTATCTGGGCCAGATCGTTCGCGGGCAGGAGGCCCGCCTCAGCCGGCTGGAGCCGGACTTCGAGCAGTCGGGATCCCAGGCACCGCTCAACGACCCCTATCTCAGCCGGCGGCCGATCCGTTTCCTTCCCGTCCCGGGCGGCATCGAGATCCGGCTGGACGAAGGCCACTCGCGGATCGTCCTGAACGGGGAGCCGGTCGACGGCAGCCGCGTGATCTCCCTGGCCGAGATCCGGGAGGGGGTAGTCCTGGAGATGGCAGGTCTCGTGGTCCTCTTGCTCCACCTCTTCGTTCCGCCCAGGCTCCCGGTCTGCGAGCCCCACGGCCTGGTCGGGGAGAGCTCGGCGATCGCCCAGGTCCGCGCGGACATCCAGCGGGTCGCCGATCTCGCGGTCCCGGTCCTGATCCGGGGCGCGACGGGGACGGGCAAGGAGCTGGTGGCGCAAGCGATCCATGCCGCCAGCCGCAGGTCTCGCGGTCCGTTCGTCAGCGTCAACCTGGGCGCCATTCCTCCGTCCCTGGCCGCCTCGGAGCTGTTCGGCGCGGCCCGCGGGGCCTTTACCGGCGCGGTTCAGGCGCAGGACGGATATTTCCGGAAAGCTCAGGGAGGCACTCTCTTTCTCGATGAGATCGGTGAGACGCCGCAGGAGGTGCAGGCCTCGCTCCTCCGCGTGCTGGAGGTCGGCGAGATCCAGCCGGTGGGTGCCCAGTCCGCCGTGCGGGTCGACGCCCGGGTCCTCGCGGCCACCGACGCGGACCTCGAGCAACGGGCCCAGGCGGGAACGTTCCGCGAGCCCCTCCTGCACCGGCTCGCGGGGTACTCGATCCGGCTGCCGCCGCTGCGCGAGCGGCGCGACGACATCGGACGCCTGCTGGTCCACTTCCTGCGCCAGGAGCTGGCCGCCACCGGCGAGTTGGAGATCCTCGACCGGGATTCGCCCCACCGGCTCTGGATGAAGCCGGCCCTGGTGGTGCGGCTGGCCCGGTCCGACTGGCCGGGCAATGTGCGGCAGCTCCGCAACGCGGTCCGGCAGCTCGTGATCGGCAGCCGCGGCCTGCCGCAGCTCCAGTCCAGCCCGGGGTTCGAGAATCTTCTCGCGCCGGCCGCCACGCCGGCCGTTGCCGCTCCGGCCGTTTTTCCGGCACCACCCGGCGGATCGGTCGCTCCCCGGCGAAGAAAGCCGGCGGACGTCTCCCGGGACGAGCTGCTGGCCGTTCTGCGCGCCCATCGCTGGCGCCTCAAAAGCGCGGCCGAAGAGCTGGGGATCTCGCGGCCTTCGCTCTACGTACTGATCGAGCACTGTCCGGCGATCCGCAAGGCGGGCGACCTCAAGGTCGAAGAGATCGCGCTCTGCCATCGCGAGTGCGGAGGCGATCTCGATCGCATGGTCGAACGCCTGATGGTCTCGCGCGATGCCCTCCACCGCCGCATCCGCGAGCTCGGCCTGGTTTCCTGAAGCGAGCTTGGACGTGGGGCAGGAGAGCTCTCTCGGACGGGTCGGGCCCTACCAGATCCTGGAGCGGATCGGGGTGGGAGGGATGGGCGAAGTGTTCCTCGCCTACGACTCCCGCCTCGACCGGAGGGTGGCGATCAAGCGCATCCGGCCCGGGTCGGAGGTCACGGCCGCGAGCCGCGAGCGCTTCCGCCGCGAGGCCCGGCTGGCCGCGCGGCTGAGCCACTCCGCCATCGTCCAAGTCTACGACATCCTGGAGGAGGAGGGGAGCGAGTACATCGTCATGGAGTATGTGGAGGGGACGACCCTCCGCGACCGGGTCCGCCAGGAACCGATGGACGTGCGCGCGGCCCTGGAGCTGGCGCGCGAGCTGGCCGCGGGCCTGGACGCTGCGCATCGCCAGGGGATCATCCACCGCGATCTGAAGACCGAGAACGTCCTGGTCTCCACCTCCGGCGGACCGAAGATCCTGGACTTCGGCATCGCCAAGCGCCTTCTGGACAGCAAGGAGGAGGGCTCGCTGACGGACGACCACTCGGTCCTCGGCACGTGCCGCGCGATGTCGCCGGAGCAGGCTCGCGGCGAGCCGCTGGACCTCAGCACCGACCTCTTCGCGCTGGGTGTGCTCCTGTATGAAGTCTTGACCGGCACTTCGCCGTTCGAGACGGAGAACAATGCGAGCACCCTGAGCCGCGTGATCCTGTACCGGCAGGCGCCGGTGCGCAAGCTCAATCCGGCGGTCCCCTGGCAGCTCTCGGAGCTGATCGATCGGCTCCTGGAGAAGACCGCGGTAATGCGTCCCGTCTCGGCCGCCGAGGTGCGGCGGGAGCTGGAGGAGATCGCCGCGCACCTCGGCACCACGAGCAGCATTGCGCCGGCCGGGGGCACCGTGGGGAGCGAGATCGAATTTCCCACCCTGGTCGACCTCCCGGTCCTTCCCGTCATTCCGGCACCGCGCCCGGCTCGCCCGCGCCTCTTGCGTCTCGGCTTTCCTCTCGTTCTGGGGATCGCGCTCCTGCTTGGGGTGGCTCTCGCCCTCGCGTCGTGGATCCTGCGGAGCGAGGCCCGCGATCTCGCAGTTCTCACGGAGCCGGCCGACCGTCTGCTGCCGGCCGGCCGTTTGTCACCGGCCGGCGCAACGTTCGCCGTCCTCCGGTTCCATGATCGCTCGGCGGCGGGAGAGAGAGCCTGGATCGGCACGACCTTCCCCGAAATGATCACCGATCTGCTGGCCATCGACGGGCGGATGAGCCGCGCCGCGCAGTGGGACGTTCCGCTCGCCGAGCTGGACCTGCGCCTCTCCGGACTGGCAGGGCTTGCCGATTCTCAACAGAGACTCGACGTCGACTATTTGATCGCCGGCTCGTACGAAACGCGAGAGGATGAAACACTGATCGTCCGGTTCGTCGTCGTCGACAGGTCGGGACGTCGCTTTCTCTCGGAAGTCCTGCCAGGCCCCGTGCCCGGGCTCGTCCAGCTTTCGAGTGAGATCGCCGGCGTGGTCCGCCGGGAGCTGCGCCTGCCGCTCCCCGGGGCCGACGGCCGGAAGGCCGTGGACGCGATCTATGCGGACCTCCCTCCGGCGGCCTGGCCGGGCTATTTCGCGGGGCTCGGGCACGTCTATGGCGCGAATCACCAGAAGGCGGCGCAGCTCCTCGGGGAGACGGTGCCCCTGGCGCCGCGGTCGCCCTTGCCGGAAAGGGCCTTGGCGCTCGCGCTGAGCGCGACCGGACATCCAGCGGATGCGGCGCGCGCCGCGTGCCGGGCCCAGGATCTGTCCGAGTCTCTGCCCAGGCAGGAACGCGCGGAGATTGCCGCGCTCTGCCACGAGCTCAGCGGCCGGAGCGCCGAAGCCCGAAGTCTCTATGAAGCACTCCTGCGGGAGAATCCCGGAGACCAGGCTCGCCTCAGGCTGAAGATCGCGGCGCTGGACCTGCACGACCGGGAGACGGATCGCAAGAACGACGCGCTCAACGTCCTGCAGGACCTCCGGAGCGCCGACCCGAAAACGTTGCGCACGAGCGATCGGCTCGGCGCCGACCTGACAGAGGCCGAGGTCCTCTTTCAAAAATACCGGTATTCCGAGGCATTGAGCCTCGCGCACGAGGCCGTTGCGCGGGCGGGCTCCCTGCATGCGTTCGTCGACCGGGCTGCCGCGCGCCGGCTCGAAGGCGTGAGTCTGCTGTATTCCAAGGATTTTCGCGGCGCGATCGCACCCTTGCAGGAGGCCTGCACCCAGTTCGCGGCCATCCGTCAGGAGCTCAAGGCGGCCAATTGCAAGGAGAGCCTGGTGATCGCGCAGTTTATGGGCGACCGGACGCCGCGTTACGACCTGCTGGCCGAGGCTCGGGAAGTCTACGGCGCGGCCGGCGATCTGGTCGGCGTTGGACGGATGAGCCAGCTCGAATCCTTCCTCCGGCTGGCACAGGGCCAGCACTCCGAAGCCGAGCAGCTCTCTCGGGAGGCTGAAGCGCTCCTCACGCGAATTGGAGCGCACCGGGATCTGGCGGCCGGCCGAGCCTTCATGGGGACCCATCTCCTGCTCCTGGGGGATCTCCAGGAGGCCCGGAAAGTCTTCGATCAGGCCTACGTGGAGCTCAGCCGCCAAGGGCAGACAGCCTATGCGGCGCAGGCTTTGCGGAATCTGGGGAGGATCCGTTTTTTATGCGGTGATCTGCGCGGTGCGCGGCAGGCCTATGAAGGCTCGTCGTCCGGAGACAGCGTCTATTCGCTGGCTCGGATCGAGGCGGCGGAAGGGCGGTCCGCGCAGGCGGTCGAGATCCTGAAGCCGCTGCTCGTCCAGGAGGAGCAGCGGAATCCCGCCTCCGCGGCGCTGATCGCCATGGCCCTGGCGGATCTCCGGCAGGCCGACGGGGCGGCCGGTGAAGCTTTGGAGCTCGCTCGCCGTGCGGAAAGGATTCTGGCAGGCAGCGAACGACGCGATCTCATCATCCAGGCCCAGCTCCAACTCGTGAAGGTCCAGCTCGCACAGAAAGATTTCGCCGCGGCGAACGAGAGGTTCGAGGCGATCCGTGAGCGCTCCGGACAGAGCGTGGATTATCTGGTCACTCTCGAATCCGGCATCACGGCGGCGCGTTTGAAGGGTCTTCTAGGAGGCGGACGGCAGCGAGGCGAAGCCTTGGACGATCTGGCCAGGATCGAGCGCGACTGTCGACAGAAGGGAAACGTGATCTATGCCTTCGAGGCCCGGCTCGCCGCCGGTGAGCTGCTGCGGCCGCCGGAGAGAGGCGAGAGGCTGGAGGAGATCGCTCGCGAGGCGCGCCGGCTGGGTCTCGAACAGATCGCCCGCCGGGCGGAAAAGATCCGGGGGGAGGGGTAGGGCCTCCTCCCCGCCGGTGCTCATCGGATCTCCACTACATCAGGCCGTCCGCTCCATCGCCATGGCCCTCTGGCAGGGCGGCGGCGGCGGCATCGGGAAAGGGATTTCCGGCGGATCGATGATGCTGCTCATCCGCGCCGCGGGATTCGCGGGAGAGGCCGCAGTACACAGGGCCGGGATGGCCAGGCACAGCGGAAGAATGCAAGCGGTGAGCAGCCAATGAGACTTGGAACCGATCATCTTTTGAATGGCAAACATGACTTCCCTCCAATCGGGTGAACAGTTTTTGGTTCGCGTTTCGGTTTTTCGATCGAATCCGGATTCGAAAAACTGATCATTGCAGCCGGCGTGCCAGGCCGGCTCCCGAGGGAAATCAATCGCCAGGGCGGGAAAAACGTGATAATTGACATGTCAGCCGGGGGACGGTTGACATGTCAAAAGCCATCGAACGGGATGGGAGATCCCGGCCTCGCGAGCCGCTTCAGCGCGGCGGGAGAGAGGGCGGCGGCGGTGCCGCGCGGTTGACAAACCGGCTGAACCAGGCTATTTACACAACCCTCTTGTTTTCGGAATGACTTTCCGAGGCGTACGAACGAGAGGGAGGCTGATGTGAACGAGCTGTGCGAGCCGATGGTCAAGCCGATTGAGCGACAGGACCGACCGCAGTCCCTGGTGGCTCTCCTCCGCCGCCGGGCGGAGGAGAGCTCTGACCGCGGCTACACCTGGCTTTCGCAGGGCGAGGAGGCCGCGGAGGACCTCACCTACGCCGGCCTGGACGCCCGCGCCCGCGCCATCGCCGCGGCCCTGGTAGGCGCGGTCCCCCCCGGCGAGCGGGCGCTCCTGCTGTATCCCCCGGGGCTCGAATTCATCGCCGCCTTCTTCGGCTGCCTCTATGCCGGAGTGATCGCCGTCCCCGCCTACCCGCCGCACAGCCGCCGTCCGGACCCGCGGCTGGCGGGCATTGCGACGGACTGCCGGCCGCGGGCGGTGTTGACCACCGCCGCCCTCCTCGCCCGCAGCGAGGCGCTCGCCGCGCAGGTCCCCGCGCTCGCGGCCGCGCTCTGGCTTGATACCGAAGCTCTGTGCGCGGACGGTCCGAATGCGCTGGACCGCGAGCCTGAGCCTGGCCCTGAGCCTGGAGACATTGCCTTCCTCCAGTACACCTCCGGCTCGACCGGCACCTCCAAGGGCGTCATGGTCACCCACGCCAACCTGCTCGACAACCTGGACAGAATCCGCATCGCCATCAGCCAGACGCCGGAGTCGGTGGTCGTCGGGTGGCTTCCTCTCTTCCATGACATGGGGCTGATCGGCAACGTCCTGTTGCCCTGCTTCGTGGGGAGCGACTGCGTGCTGATGTCGCCGGCGGCGTTCCTCCAGAAGCCCGCGCGGTGGTTGCAGGCGATCCACCGTTTCCGCGGTGCAACGAGCGGTGGCCCCAACTTCGCCTACGACCTCTGCGCCCGGAGCGTCGGACCCGAGGTGCGGGAAGGGCTCGATCTGTCTTCGTGGAAAGTCGCGTTCAATGGTGCCGAGCCGGTGCGCGCCGAGACACTGCGGCGCTTCGCGGAAGCGTTCGCACCCTGCGGGTTCCGCCGCGCGGCGTTCGTCCCCTGCTACGGCCTGGCCGAGGCGACGCTGCTGGTCACCGCGGCCCGCGGGGCTGCCGACGCGGAGCCGGTGAGCTGCGGCGCGCTGCCTGCCGGTGGCGAGGTCCTCGTCGTCGAGCCCGAGTCGGGCGTTCCCTGTACCGGCGAGGCGGTGGGGGAGATCTGGGTGTCTGAGCCGAGCGTGGCCGCGGGCTACTGGAACCGGCCCGAGGAGACGCGTGCCACGTTCGGTGCGGTGCTCCGGGATGGCCGCGGGTCCACTCTGAGATACCTGCGCACGGGCGATCTCGGCTTCGTGCGTGGCGGCGAGCTGGTGGTCGCCGGCCGGCTCAAGGACCTGATCATCCTGCGCGGGAGGAACCTCTACCCGCAGGACGTGGAGCGAACCGCGGAGCAGGCCCACCCGGCCCTGCGGGCCGGCGGTGGCGCGGCGTTCTCCATCGAGGAGCAGGGGGAGGAGCGGCTCGTTGTCGTGCAGGAGGTGGAACGCCGGTTCTCCGCCGGAGGAGGCCTCGGGGAGATCACCGACGCGATCCGGCGCGCGGTGGCCGAGGAGCATGGCGTGCGAGTGGCCGGGGTGGCGCTGCTGCGCACGGGGACGGTCCCCAAGACATCCAGCGGCAAGATCCGCCGCCGCGAGAGCCGCGCCCGGTATCTCGCCGGAGACCTGGAGATCCTCCACCAGAGCACGGACGCGGCCGGCGGACCGGGCACCTCGGAGGGGCTGCTCACCCGCTTCGACCTGCTCGACCTCGATCCGGCGGAGCGGGCCGCCGCGCTCACCGCCTGGCTGTGCGAAGAGATCGCCCGCCGCGCCGGGGTGGCCGCGGAGCAGATCGGCCCGGAGACGATGATCGCCGCCGCGGGCCTCGATTCGCTCTCCCTCTTCGGTCTCCAGGGCCGGCTGGAGGCGGATTTCGGGCTGCGCCAGATGGGGACGGCAGGGGCGGCCTCCCTCGCCGAGCTGTCCGTCGCCGGGCTGCGGGACCTGCTTCTCGATCAGCTCGGAGCGGTGCCGGAGGAAGAGTTCACGGACCTGCCGCCGCTGGTCCGCGGTGAGATCCTGGGCGAGCATCCCCTCTCGCCCGGCCAGGAGGCGCTCTGGTTCCTGGAACAGTCGCTGCCCGCGGAAGGAGTTTTCCATCTCGCCGCCGCTGCCCGGCTCGGCGCCGCGGTCGACGGCGACGCCCTGCTGCGCGCCGCGCTCGCGCTCGTCGACCGCCATCCGGCGCTGCGCACCACCTTCGGCGAGACTGGTGGCGAGCCCCGCCAGCGGGTGCATGCCCACCTGGCGCCCGACCTGGCGGAGGTGGACGCCACGGCCTGGAGTTCCGGCGAGCTGGACGGCGTCCTGCGGCGCGAGGCGCGGCGGCGGCTCGATCTCGGTGATCTCAAGGAGGAGGACGGTTCGCCGCTGCGCCTGCGCATCTTCCACCGCCCCGGCGGCGAGCGGGTGCTGCTGTTCGTCCTCCATCACCTGGTGGGAGATTTCTGGTCGCTCGCGGTGCTGCTGCGCGACTGGGCGGCCCTCTATGGTGGCCAGCCCCTGCCGGCCCTCCCGGCGGCGTACACCGATTTCGTCCGCTGGCAGCGGCGCCTCCTCGCCGGGCCGGCCGGCGAGCGCCTCGAACGCTTCTGGCTCGATCGCTTGAGTGGCGCGCCGCTCGCGCTCGACCTGCCGACCGACCGGCCGCGACCGCCGGCCGCCGCCCACGCGGGCGCCCGGGTCGACTTGCGGCTCGATCCCGGCCTGACCGGCCGGCTGCGCGCATTGGGCCGTGAGAACCGGGGCACCCTGTTCACCACGCTCCTGGCCGGCTTCCAGGCCCTGCTTGGACGCCTGACCGGCCAGGACGACCTCCTGCTCGGCGCGCCCACCACCGGCCGGCGCGACCGCGACCTCGATGGGGTCGTCGGCTACTTCGTCAATCCCGTCGTGCTGCGCGCCGATCTCACCGGCGATCCGCCGTTCTCGGAATCTCTCGCGCGGACCCGGCAGACCGTCTCCGCGGCCCTGGCGCACCGCGACCTCCCCTTCGCGCAGCTCGCGCGGGCGTTGCAGCCGGAGCGCGATGCGAGCCGGCCGCCGGTCGTCCAGGCCTTCTTCGTTTTGCAGAAGGCCGCGCCGGACCAGGAGCCGGGCCTGGCCGCCTTCGCCTTCGGCCAGCCGGGAGCGCGCCTGGAGATCGACGGGCTTGCCCTGGAGGCAATCCGGCTGGACCCCGGCACCGCCCAGCTCGACCTGACCCTCTCCGCCGCCGAGACCGGGGATTCTCTGGTGCTCTCGTGCGAGCACGACACCGCGCTGTTCGACGGGGTGACGATCGGACGCTGGCTCGGGCACCTGCGGGTCCTGCTGGAGGACGCTGTCGCGCACCCGGAGCGGCGGCTCGGCGAGCTGGCATGGCTCACCGCCGAGGAGACCCTCCAGCTCCACGCCTGGAATGAAACGGACACCGCCTGGCCTCTCGACCGCCCGCTCCATGCCTGGATCGAGGATCAGGTGGACCGGACTTCTGAGGCTGTTGCCGTCGCGTTCGAGGGCGAGGAGCTGTCGTACCGCGAGCTGGACCGCCGGGCCGACCGTCAGGCGTGGCGCCTGCGCGCTCTGGGGGTCGGCCCCGAGGCCCGGGTGGCGATCTGTCTGGAGCGCTCGGCCGAGCTGCTCGTCGCGCTGCTGGCGGTGCTCAAGGCGGGAGGGGGCTACGTGCCGCTCGATCCGGAGTACCCGCGGGAACGGCTGGCCTTCATGCTTGCAGACGCGCGCCCGGCGGTCGTCCTGTCGAGCGGGCCGTTGCGGGATCGCCTGCCCGCGCCGGAAGCGCCGGGGGTCTGGCTCGACGACTCGCTCGCGGGGCGCGGGGAGCCGGACGTCGCGAGCGGCGGCCGGCTCGGCGGCTGCGCGAGCGATCTGCAGCTCGCCTACATGATCTACACCTCGGGCTCGACCGGCCGGCCGAAAGGGGTGGCGGTCCCGCAGCGTGCCCTGGTCAACTTCCTCTTCTCCCTGCGCGACCTGCTGGGGATCGGCCCGGGAGACCGCCTGCTCGCGGTCACCTCGCTGTCGTTCGACATCGCCGCGCTGGAGCTGTACCTGCCCCTTCTCACGGGTGCCACCGTCGAGCCGGTCAGCCGCGAGACCGCGATGGACGGGGAACGGCTGCGCGAGCGGTTGGAAACCTCGCGGGCGACGTTCATGCAGGCGACCCCCTCCACCTGGCGCATGCTGGTGCGCGCCGGCTGGCAGGGCTCGCCGGACCTGACGGTGCTGTGCGGCGGCGAGCCCCTCCCGGAGGATCTGGCGCGCGACCTCACCGCCCGCGCCCGCGCGGTGTGGAATCTCTACGGACCGACGGAGACCACCGTCTGGTCGTCGGCCGACCGGCTTCCCGATCGGCTCCCCGGCGCCGCGCCGGAGCCGCCGCGGGTGACTCTCGGCCGGCCGGTCGCCAACACCGCGATCCACCTGCTGGACCGGCAGTTCGCGCCGGTTCCGGTGGGCGTGCCCGGCGAGCTGTACATCGGGGGCGACGGCGTCACCCGGGGCTATCCGGGGCGGCCGGACCTCACCGCCGAGCGATTTCTGCCCGACCCCTTCGCGGCTTTCGAGGCCGGTCGGCCGGGTCTCCGCCTCTACCGGACCGGAGACCTCGCCCGACGGCTGCCGGACGGCCGCGTGGAGTTTCTCGGCCGCGTCGACCATCAGGTCAAGCTCCGCGGCTTCCGCATCGAGCCGGGCGAGATCGAAGCGGCGCTGGTCGCGCTGGATGGAGTCCGCGAGGCGGTGGTGGTGGCGCGCGAGGATCGACTGGTCGCCTATGTGGTCGGTGATCCAGGAATGGCGATCGCGGAGCTGCGCCGGGCGCTGCGCGAGCGGCTGCCGGACTCCATGGTGCCCGCCGCCTTTGTGACGCTTGCGGCGCTGCCTCTCACCCCGAACGGCAAGGTGGACCGCAAAGCCCTGCCGGTTCCCGGCTGGCAAAGTACCGAGACGAGCTGGCAGGCGCCGCGGACGCCGGTCGAGGAGGTCCTCGCCGGCATCTGGGCCGAGCTGCTCGATATCCCCCACATCCCCGACACCGCCGCCGGGGAACGGATCGGAGCGACTGACAACTTCTTCGACCTGGGCGGCCATTCGCTGCTGGCGACGCGGGTGACGTCGCGCCTGCGCGCCGCCTTCGGCGTCGAGATACCGCTGCGCGCTCTCTTCGAGGCCCCGGTGCTGGCGGACCTCGCGGGCCGGGTCGAGGCGGCACGGCGCTCCGGCACCGGCCGCCTGGCTCCGCCGCTCATTGCGGTGCCGCGGGAAGGCCCCCTGCCGCTGTCGTTCGCCCAGCAGCGCCTCTGGTTCATCGCTCAGCTCGAACCGGGCAATCCGCTCTACAACATGGCCGGCGCGCTGCGGATCGAAGGGCCGCTGGACTCCCGGGTGCTGGCGCTCTGCCTGGGCGAGATCGTGCGCCGGCACGAGACGTTGCGCACCGTCTTCGCGGTGCCCGAGGGGGCGGACGGGACACCGGTGCAGGTGATCCAGCCGGCGGCGCCTTTTTCGTTGCCGGTGGTGGACCTTTCGGGCCTGCAAGATCGGACGGATCAGTCGGATCTGTCCGATCTGTCCGATCTGAAGGCCCGCCACGCCCTCGCCCTCGCCGGAGAAGAAGCCGTCCGGCCGTTCGATCTCGCCCGCGGTCCGCTGCTGCGCTGCGTGCTGCTGCGATTGGCCGCTGAGGACCACCTCCTCGCCCTGACCCTGCACCACATCGTCGCCGACGGCTGGTCGCTGGGCATCCTGGTCCGTGAGCTCACGGCTCTCTATCCGGCGCTGGCTGAAGACAGCGGAGGAAGACCGTCGCCCCTGCCGGAGCTGCCGGTGCAATACGCGGATTTCGCGGTCTGGCAGGCTTCCTGGCTGCATGCCGAGATCCTGGAGAGCGAGATCTCCTTCTGGCGCCGGCAGCTCGCGGGCCTGCCGCCTCTCCTCGAGCTCCCCACCGACCGGCCGCGGCCCGCGGTGCAGAGCTTCCGTGGCGCCGCGCGGCCGGTGCGGTTGCCGGCCGGTCTCGTCCGGCAGGCACAGCTCCTCGGCCGGCGCGAGGGGGCGACGCTGTTCATGGTGCTGCTGGCCGGATTCCAGACCCTGCTGGCACGGTACAGCGGCCAGCAGGATCTCGCCGTGGGCTCACCCGTCGCCGGCCGCGATCAGGTGGAGACCGAAGGGCTGATCGGGTTCTTCGTCAACACCCTGGTGCTGCGCGCCGACCTGACCGGCGCCCCCTCGTTCCGGGAGCTGCTCGGCCGGGTGCGCGAAACGGCCCTGGCTGCCTACCTGCACCAGAATGTGCCGTTCGAAAAGCTGGTCCAGGAGCTCGCTCCGGAGCGGAGCCTGGCGCAGACTCCTCTGTTCCAGGTCCTGTTTGCCTTGCAGAATGCTCCTGCCGAGAGCCTGGAGATCGAGGGCTTGCGCCTGCGGCCGATGACCGGGGGCGCGACGGCGGCGAAGTTCGATCTCGCGTTGAGTCTTGAGGAGTACGACGGCGGGCTCACCGGCACGCTCGAATACGCCACTGATCTGTTCGACCGGACGACCATCGAGCACCTGGCGGGGCACTTCGAGAGCCTGCTCGCTTCTGTGACGACGGTGGCGACGGGGGGGGCAGAATGGCTGGCCTCGGACCTTCCGCTGCTGTCCGGGACCGAGCGCCACCAGATCCAGATCGAATGGAACGACACGGGGGTGCCGGCTGTACCTGGAGTGCCGGGTGTGGTGGATCTCTTCGCGGCGCAGGTGCGGCGCGCGCCGGAGGCCCCGGCGGTGGCCGACGCGGCGGGCCGGGCGCTGAGTTACAGCGAGCTCGACCGCCGGGCGAACCTCCTGGCCAGGCGTCTGCGCGCTCTCGGGGTCGGTCCGGAGGTGCCGGTGGGGCTGTGCGTCGAGCAGACCCCGGAGCTGGCGGTGGCGGTGCTGGGCATCTTCAAGTCCGGCGGCGCCCTGCTGGCGCTGGACCCAACGCATCCGCCGGCGCGTCTGGCTTTCCTGCTGGCGGATGCGGCGGTGACAGTGCTGGTCACCCGGTCGCACCTCGTGGCAGCTCTGCCGCCGCATGGGCTCACGGTCCTGCTCGACGAGGAGGCATCGGAAGGAAGCGAAGAGACGGTGGGGGAGTCCCCTCGCGCGGCCGACCTCGCCTACCTCATCTATACCTCGGGCACGACGGGCCGGCCCAAGGCGGTGCAGGTGGAGCACGGCATGCTCGCCGCTACCCTCGCGGCCACGTGCGGTCTGTTCCAGTTTGCGGCCGGGGACTGCATGCCCTGCCTCTCCCTTCCCACGTTCGACATCTCGCTCTTCGAGCTGCTGTCGCCGCTGACGACCGGTGGCACGGTGGTGTTCTTTCCGCTGCGGCCGACGCTGGACGTGGAGAGCGTGGTGGACCACCTGGAAGAGCTGACCTGTCTGCACGCTGTTCCGGCGGTGATGCGTTCGATCGTCGACTCGCTGCGGCATCGCGGCACTCCAGCGGCGGATCTCCGCGCGGTCTTCACCGGAGGCGACACGGTTCCGGCCGAGTTGCTGGAGGATCTGCGGACGACGTTCCCGGCCGCCCGCGTGTGGGTGCTCTACGGGCCGACGGAAGGGACCATCGTCTGCTCCGCGGACCTGGTGCCTCTGGCGCCGGAGCCGGCACGGCCGCTGCTCGGCTGGCCGCTGGCCGGCGCGGTGCTCGAAGTCCGCGACGGGGACGGGAATCTGCAACCCATCGGGGTGCCGGGCGAGCTGTGGATCGGTGGCGCCGGGGTGACCCGCGGCTATCTGGGCCGGCCGGAGCTGACGGCGGAGAAGTACGTCCTGCGCCGGGGCGAGCGGTTCTACCGCAGCGGCGACCGCGTGCGGCGCCTCGCCACCGGCGCTCTCGAATTCCTCGGCCGGCTCGACGACCAGGTCAAAGTGCGTGGCTTTCGCATCGAGCTGGGCGAGGTGGAGGAGGCGCTCGCCGGGTTGCCCGGAGTGCGCGAGGCGGTCGTGGCGGCGCGGGAGGGCCGGCTGGTGGCCTATGTGGTGGGCGAGGCCGCGCCCGGCGAGCTGCGCCAGGCCCTGCGGGAACGGCTGCCGGATTACATGGTTCCCGCCGCCTTCGTGACGCTCACCGCGCTTCCGCTCACTCCTAACGGCAAGGTGGACAGGAAGGCCCTGCCGGCTCCGGAAGCGCCGGCTGCGCGCGAGGGCTACGTCGCGCCCCGCACCCGCGAGGAGGAGATCCTGGTTGCCCTCTGGGCACAGGTCCTGCGCCTGCCGCGGGTGGGAGTGCACGACAACTTCTTCGAGATCGGCGGCGACTCGATCCTCTCCATCCAGATCGTGGCCCGGGCGCGCCAGGCCGGCCTGCTGCTCACGGCGCGGCAGCTCTTCGAGCACCAGACCGTGGCCGAGCTGGCCCTCCACGCCACCGCGGCCACGGACGCGGCCCGGGCGGGGCAGGAGCCGGTGGCGGGCGAGTTGCCTCTGCACGCCAGGCTCGAGGCCTGTGGCTTCAACAAGGTGGTGCTGGAAAACCTCGAAGACATCTATCCGCTGTCGCCGCTTCAGCACGGCATGTTGTTCCACAGCCTGCTGGCGCCCGACACGGGCGTGTATGTCACCCAGGTCACCTGCACCCTGCCGGCGGACCTCGATCCCCGGCTGTTCCGGCGCGCCTGGGAGAGGCTGGTGGAACGCCATGGAGCGCTGCGCACCGTCTTCCTCTGGGAAGGCCTCGACGAGCCCCTACAAGCCGTCCGCAGGAGCGTCTCCCTGCCCTGGCAGGATCTGGACTGGCGCGGCGTCCCCGCGGACGAGCAGCGGCGCCGCTTCGAGGATCTGCGGCAGAGCGACCGGCACTCGCCTCTCGCTTTGACCGAAGCGCCGCTGATGCGCTTCTCCCTGGTCCGCTACGAGGGGGAGATGGGGTTCATCTGGACGTCGCACCACCTGCTGATGGACGGCTGGTCTCTGCCGCTGCTGGTCCGAGAGCTGGGAGCCGTCTATGCGGCTCTCCGGGAGGATAGGGAGCCGGAGCTGGCGCCGGCCCGGCCGTTCAGCGACTACATCGCCTGGTTGCAGAAGCAGGACGAGTCGCGGGCCGAGCCCTTCTGGCGCGGTGAGCTCGCGGGATTCACCGCCCCCAACCCGCTGGGCATCGACCATCCGGCGGGGCTCGCGGGAGCTTCCGGCTACGCCGAGCGCAGGAGCCGGGTCTCCCGTGAGGTCACGGCGGGTCTCCAGACTCTGGCGGCGCGACACAGATTGACCTTGCAGACGGTCACCCTCGGCGCCTGGGCGGTGCTGCTCAGCCGCTACAGCGGCGAGGAGGACGTGGTCTTCGGCGGCGTGGTCTCCGGCCGCCCGGCGGCATTGCCCGGCGTCGAAACGATGATCGGCCTGTTCATCAACACCTTGCCGGTGAGGGTGCGCACCGCCGCGGAGCCCCTGGCTCCCTGGCTGCAAGGTCTCCAGGAGCGCCAGCTCGCCCGCCAGGAATTCGCCCACAGCTCGCTGCCGCAGATCCAGCGCTGGAGCGAAGTGCCTTCCGGCGCGCCGCTGTTTGAAGCGCTCTACGTGTTCGAGAACTACCCTGATGTGATCGATGGGGAAGCCGGGGGAGCCGGTGGCCTGCGGATCGCCAACCTGCGCAGCTTCGAGACCACCAACTATCCCCTCAACCTGGCCCTCGGCGGCGGCGATCAGATCTCTCTGCGGCTGACGTATGACTGCGCGCGCCTCGACGGAGATGCGGCGCCACGCCTGCTGCATCACTTCGTCACTCTGCTCGCCGGCATGGCAGAGGGGTGGGAGAGGCGTCCCCACGACCTTCCGCTGCTGGCCGAGAGCGAACGCCACCAGCTCCTCGCCGAGTGGAACGACACGGAGGCGCCTGCGGCGCCGGGGGTGGTGGATCTCTTCGCGGCGCAGGTGCGGCGCGCGCCGGAGGCCCCGGCGGTGGCCGACGCGGCGGGCCGGGCGCTGAGTTATGGCGAGCTCGACCGCCGGGCGAACCATCTGGCCGGGCGCCTGCGCGCACTCGGGGTCGGTCCGGAGGTGACGGTTGGGCTGTGCGTCGAGCAGACCCCGGAGCTGGCGGTGGCGGTACTGGGAATCTTCAAGTCCGGCGGCGCCTTGCTGGCGCTGGACCCCACCCATCCGCCGGCACGCTTGGCCTTCCTTTTGGCGGATGCGGCGGTGACTGTGCTGGTCACCCAGTCGCACCTCCTGGCGGCGCTGCCGCCGCACGGACGCACGGTCCTGCTCGACCAGGAGGCACCGGGAGGAAGCGAGACGGTGGGGGAGTCCCCTCGCGCAACCGACCTCGCCTATCTCATCTATACCTCGGGCACGACCGGCCGGCCCAAGGCGGTGCAGGTGGAGCACGGCATGCTCGCCTCCACCCTCGCCGCCACGCGCGGCCTGTTCCAGTTTGCGGCCGGGGATCGCATGCCCTGCCTCTCCCTGCCCACGTTCGACATCTCGCTCTTCGAGCTGCTGTCGCCGCTGACGACCGGAGGCATGGCGGTGTTCTTTCCGCTACGGCCGACGTTGGACGTGGAGAGTCTGGTCGACCACCTGGAAAAGCTGACCTGTCTGCACGCCGTCCCGGCGGTGATGCGTTCGATCGTCGATTCGCTGCGGCATCGCGGAACCCCGGCCCCGGATCTCCGCGCGGTCTTCACCGGGGGCGACGCCGTTCCGGCCGAGCTGCTGGAGGATCTGCGGACGACGTTCCCGGCCGCCCGCGTGTGGGTGCTCTACGGGCCGACGGAAGGGACCATCGTCTGCTCCGCCTACCCGGTGCCTCCGGCGCCCGAGCCGGCACGGCCGCTGCTCGGCCGGCCGCTCGCCGGTGCGGTGCTCGAAGTCCGCGATGCGAACGGGAGTCTGCAACCGATCGGGGTGCCGGGCGAGCTGTGGATCGGTGGCGCCGGGGTGACCCGCGGCTATCTGGGCCGGCCGGAGCTGATAGCGGAGAAGTACGTGCTGCGGGGTGCCGAGCGGTTCTACCGCAGCGGCGACCGCGTGCGGCGCCTCGCCACCGGCACTCTCGAATTCCTCGGCCGGCTCGACCACCAGGTCAAGGTGCGTGGCTTCCGCATCGAGCTGGGCGAAGTGGAGGTGGCGCTCGCGGCGTTGCCCGGCGTGCGCGAGGCGGTCGTGGCAGTGCGGGAGGGCCGGCTGGTGGCCTATGTGGTCGGCGAGGCCGCGTCCGGCGAGCTGCGCCAGGCGCTGCGGGAACGGCTGCCGGATTACATGGTTCCGGCCGCCTTCGTGATGCTCGCCGCGCTTCCTCTCACGCCCAACGGCAAAGTGGACAGGAAGGCCCTTCCGGCTCCGGAAGCGCCGGCTGCGCGCGAGGGCTACGTCGCGCCGCGCACCCGCGAGGAGGAGATCCTGGTTGCCCTCTGGGCGCAGGTTCTGCGCCTGCCGCGGGTGGGGGTGCACGACAACTTTTTCGAGATCGGCGGCGACTCGATCCTCTCCATCCAGATCGTGGCCCGGGCACGCCAGGCCGGCCTGCTCCTTACCGTGCGGCAGATCTTCGAGCACCAGACTGTGGCCGAGCTGGCCCTCCATGCCACGGCGGCCACGGACGTCGCCCGGGCCGGGCAGGGAGCCGTGGCGGGTGAGTTGCCTCTCACCCCGATCCAACGTTGGTTCTTCGAGCAGGGCTTTGTCGATCCGCAGCACTTCAACCAGGCCCTCGTGTTGGAGCCGCTGGAGCCGCTCGCCCCCGCCGCCCTGGAACGCGCGATGGCCGCGATCGTCGAGCACCACGACGCCCTGCGCATCCGGTTCATTGCCCAGCCGGGCGGGTGGCGGCAGGAGAATGCCGCGGCCGAGCCGGTCACGCCCTTTCACCGCGTGGACCTGTCGCGCCTGCCGGCGGCTCGCTTCCGCGAGGCTTTCGAGCGCGCGGCGACGACTCTCCAGAGCGGTTTTGACTTGTCGTCCGGGCCTCTGACCCGCCTCGCCCTGTTTGAAGGTGGCGCCGGACAGCCGGGCCTGCTGCTCTGGGTCACCCACCACCTGGTGGTGGACGCGGTCTCTTGGCGGGTGCTGCTGGCGGATCTGGAGAGTGCGTACCACGAGGCCGCCCGCGGGCTGCGCCCCGCATTGCTGCCCAAGACCACGTCGTTTCAGGAGTGGGCTCACCGCCATCGTCATCCTGATGGGAGCCCTGGCGACCTGAAGGATCTGGGAGGGCGGAAGCTTTCCACCGCCCAGATCCTTCCCGCTCGCGCGGCTCGCCCTCAGGATGACATTGAGGCGGCGGTGTCGTCTGACGAAGTAGCCGCAGTGCCCCGCCTGCCGGTGGACTTCCCCTCCGGCGGCAATCTGATCGCCGACGAAGCCGCGGTCTCCTTCGAGCTGACCGCCGGAGAGACGTCCGGCCTGCTCCAGAGCGTGCCGCCCGTCTTCCACAACCGCATTGACGAGGCGCTGCTCAGCGCCCTGGCGCGGGCCATGGCGGGCTGGACCGGCTCGCCGCGCCTGTCGGTGGATCTCGAAGGGCACGGCCGCGAGCCGGTCTTCGATGATCTCAATGATCTGGACGTTTCGCGCACCGTGGGCTGGTTCACCACTCTGTCCCCGGTCGTGCTGGAGGCGGGCGACGCCGGTCCGGGCGACGCCCTGGTGAGCGCCAAGGAGCGGTTGCGCACCATGCCGCGCCGCCTGGCCGCGGCTCCCGCTGCGGAAGTCAGCTTCAACTATCTGGGTCAGATCGACTCCACGTTGGCTGAGCTTTCCCTCTTCCGGATTTCCAATGCCTCGGCCGGTCCCACCCGAAGCCCGCGCGCCCACCGGACCCATCAACTGGAGATCAGCGGCATGGTGGCCGGGGGCCGGCTGCGGATCACCCTGACCTACGGCTCGCGGCTGCATCGCCGGGAGACCGTGGAGCGGCTGGCCGCGGCCTATGCCGGCGCGCTGCGGGAGCTGATCGAGGACAGCCGGGACCGCCAGGATGAAGTGTTCACGCCGTCCGATTTTCCGCGAGCCCGGCTCGATGCCCGGAGCTTCGACAAGGTCGCGTCGCTCTTGGGCCTCCCGCTGAAGAATGTCGAAGACATCTACTCTCTGTCGCCGCTTCAGCACGGCATGTTGTTCCACAGCCTGCTGGCCCCCGACTCGGGGGTCTATGTCACCCAGGTCACCTGCACCCTGCCGGCGGACCTCGATCCCCAGTTGTTCCGGCAAGCCTGGGAGAGGTTGGTGGAACGCCATGCAGCCCTGCGCACCGCCTTTCTCTGGGACGGGCTCGACGAGCCGCTGCAGGTCGTTCGCAAGAGAGTCTCTCTGCCCTGGCAGGATCTGGACTGGCGCGGCGTTCCGGAGGACGAGCAGCGGCGCCGCTTCGAAGAGCTGCGGCAGCGCGATCGGCACACGCCTTTGGCGCTGACCGATGCGCCGCTGATGCGCTTCTCGCTGATCCAGCTCGATCGGGAGATCGGGTTCATCTGGACGTCGCACCACCTGCTGATGGACGGCTGGTCGCTCCCGCTGCTGGTCCGGGAGCTGGGAGCCGTCTATGCGGCTCTCCAGGAGGAGCGGGAGCCGGCGCTGCCGCCGGCCCGGCCGTTCAGCGACTACATCGCCTGGTTGCAGAAACAGGACGAGTCGCGGGCCGAGCCCTTCTGGCGCGGCGAGCTGGCGGGCTTCACCGCTCCCACTCCGCTGGGCATCGACCACCCGGCCGGGCTCGCGGAAGCTTCCGGCGACGCCGAACGCAGGAGCCGGGTCTCCCGCGAGGTCACGGCGGGTCTCCAGGCCCTGGCGGCGCGGCACAAATTGACCTTGCAGACCGTCACCCTCGGCGCCTGGGCCGTTCTGCTCAGCCGCTACAGCGGCGAGGAGGACGTGGTCTTCGGCAGCGTGGTCTCCGGCCGTCCGGCCGCCCTGCCCGGTGTCGAAACCATGATCGGCCTGTTCATCAACACCCTGCCGGTGCGGATGCGGGCGAACGCCGCCGCCGCCGATCCCCTGGTTCCGTGGCTGCAACGTCTCCAGGAGAACCAGCTCGCCCGCCAGGAATTCGCGCACAGCTCGCTGCCCGAGATTCAGCGCTGGAGCGAGGTGCCCTCCGGCGCGCCGCTGTTTGAAACGCTCTATGCCTTCGAGAATTATCCCGATGTCATCAATGGGACTTCCGGTGGCCTGCGGATCGACAACCTGCGCAGCTTCGAGACCACCAACTATCCCCTCAACCTGGCCCTCGGCGGCGGCGATCAGATCTCTCTGCGGCTGACCTGGGACCGCGCCCGCATTGACGACGATGCGGCGCCGCGACTGCTTCATCATTTCGTCACCCTGCTCGGCGGTATGGCCGAAGGCTCGGAGAGGAGCCCTCACGATCTCCCGCTGCTGGCCGAGAGCGAGCGCCATCAGCTCCTTGCGGAATGGAACGACACGGCGGTGTCTGAAGTGGGGGTGGAAACCGTGCCGTTGCTGGTGGAGCGGCGGTCCCGGGAGCGCCCGGCGGACCCGGCGGTGGTCGACGCGGAGGGCCGGATGCAGACCTATGCCGAGCTGGCCGACCGGGCCGGCCGTCTGGCCGGGTTCCTGCGGAGGCTGGGGGTGGGGCCGGAGACGGTGGTGGGAGTGCTGGCCGGGAGCTCTCCGGAACTGGTGGTGGGCCTGCTGGGTGTCCTCACGGCCGGAGCGGCTTATGTGCCGCTCGATCCGTCCTCTCCGGCCGAGCGCCTCGGCCTGATGCTCGCCGAGACCGCGGCGCCGCTGGTGCTGACGCAGAAGGCGCTGCGCGGCCGGCTGCCGGACACGCGGGCGCGGATCGTCTGCCTGGACCGCGACTGGGCGGAGATCGGGCGCCATGCTCCCATCCCGGCTGTGCGGGTCGCGCCGGACGGTCTGGCCTATGTGATCTACACCTCCGGCTCGACCGGGCGGCCGAAGGGGGTGCAGGTCCCGCACCGCGGGCTGATGAACCTGGTGGCTTGGGATCAGCGCGCCTACGGGACGGGTCCGGGAGACCACCGCACCCACGTGGCGAGCCTCGGCTTCGACGCCGCGGTGTGGGAGATCTGGTCCTGCCTGGCGTCCGGAGCGGCGCTCCACCTGCCTGCGGAGGAGGCGCGGCTGGATCCGCGGCGGCTGGCCGCCTGGATGGCAGAGCGCAAGATCACGGTCTCGTTCCTCCCCACGCCTCTCGCCGAGGCCCTCCTGGCCGCGGGTGGGCCGGCGATCCCGTCCCTGCGCCTATTGCTGGTCGGCGGCGACCGCCTGCGCCTCCATCCGGACCCGGCGTGCGGCTTCACCCTGGTCAACCACTATGGCCCGACGGAGGCGTCGGTGGTGGCCAGCGCCGGCACCGTGCCCTCTCGGCCGCGCGGGGAGACGGGTCCCGCTCCCTCCCTCGGCCGGCCCATCGACGGTCTGCGCATCTACCTGCTGAATCGCCCCCTGCTGCCGGTGCCGACTGGGGTTCCGGGGGAGCTGTGGGTGGGCGGCCCATCGCTGGCCCGCGGCTATCTGGGGGATTCCGGACGCACCGCGGAACGGTTCGTTCCGGACCCGTTCGGCGCCGGTCCGGGAGAACGGCTCTACCGGACGGGAGACCTGTGCCGCCACCGCGCGGACGGGAGCCTTGAGTTCCTCGGCCGGGTGGACCACCAGGTGAAGATCCGCGGCGTCCGCATCGAGCTGGGCGAGATCGAGGCGGCGCTGGTCTCCCTGGCCGGAGTCCGCGAGGCGGTGGTGGTGCACGACGAGGATCGGGCGTTCGGGCGTCTGATCGCCTATGTCGCCGGTGACGCCACGGCCGATGGGCTGCGCGAGGGATTGCGCGAGCGGCTGCCGGACGCCATGATCCCCGCCGCCTTCGTGATCCTCGCGGCGCTGCCTCTCACCCCCAACGGCAAGGTCGACCGCAAGGCCCTGCCGACCCCGGAGTGGCAGGGCGCCGGGGAGGGCCACCTCGCCCCGCGGACGCCGGTCGAGGAGGTTCTCGCCGGCATCTGGATCGAGATTCTCGGTGTCTCCGTGCGGGAGCGGATCGGGCCGGACAGCAACTTCTTCGACCTGGGCGGTCACTCCCTGCTGGCGGCGCAGGTGATGTCACGCCTGCGCCGCGCCTTCGGCGTCGAGCTGCCGCTGCGCGACCTCTTCGAGGCCCCGAGGCTGGCGGACCTCGCCGCCCGCATCGAGGCGGCACGCCGAGCCGGTGCGGGCTTGATCGCTCCGCCGCTCCTTCCGGTCCCGCGGGAAGAGCCGCTGCCTCTGTCGTTCGCCCAGCGGCGCCTCTGGTTCATCGACCAGCTCGATCCGGGCAGCGCGCTGTACAACATTCCGGTGGCGCTGCGCGTCGAAGGGCCGCTGCGACCCGAGGTGCTGGCCCACTGCCTCGGCGAGACCGTACGCAGGCACGAGGCGCTGCGTACGGTCTTCTCCATGCGGGACGGTGAGCCGGTGCAGGTAATCCAACCGGCGGTACCGTTCCTGCTGCCGGTGGTGGACCTGTCGGGATTGGCGGAGGAGGACCGCGAAGCCACCGCTGCCGCCCTGGCCCAGGAAGAGGCGCTGCGCCCGTTCGATCTGGCGCGCGGCCCGCTGCTGCGCGGGGTGTTGCTGCGCCTGGCGGCAGAAGAGTACGTCGCCGCTCTCACCATGCACCACATCGCGAGCGACGGCTGGTCGATGGGCGTCCTGGTGCGCGAGGTCGTCGCCCTCTATGAATCGTTCGCCGCGGGCCGGCCGTCGCCCTTGCCGGAGCTGCCGGTGCAGTACGCGGACTTCGCGGTGTGGCAGGGCTCCTGGCTGCGGGGCGAGGTTCTGGAGAACGAGATCGGCTTCTGGCGCCGGCAGCTCGCGGGCCTGCCGCCACTCCAAGAGCTGCCGACCGACCGGCCGCGGCCGGCGACGCAGAGCTTCCGTGGCGCCGCGCGGCCGGTGCGTCTGCCGGCCGCGCTTACCCGGCAGGCCGAAGCTCTCGCACGGAGCGAAGGAGCGACGCTCTTCATGGTGCTGCTGGCCGGTTTCCAGGCCCTGCTGGCGCGGTACAGCGGCCAGGAGGATTTCGCCGTCGGCTCACCCGTCGCCGGGCGCAACCGGGTGGAGATCGAGGGCCTGATCGGGTTCTTCGTCAACACCCTGGTGCTGCGGGGCGATCTGAGCGGGGCGCCGTCGTTCCGCGAGCTGCTCGGCCGGGTGCGCGAAACGGCGCTGGCCGCCTGGCTGCACCAGGATGTGCCGTTCGAGAAGCTGGTGGAGGCGCTGGCGCCGGAGAGGAGCCTCGGGCATGCCCCCTTGTTCCAGGTGATGTTCGCGTTGCAGAACGCACCGGTCGAGAGCCTGGAGATCGAGGCCCTGCGCCTGCGGCCGGTACGGGTGGACACGACGGCGGCGAAGTTCGATCTCACGATGAACCTCGCGGAGGATGCGGAAGGGGAGGGTGGCCTCACCGGCGCGGTCGAGTACGCCACAGATCTGTTCGACGCCGCGACGATCGACCGCCTGATCGGGCATTTCGAGCGGCTGCTGATCGGAATCGTCGAGCAGCCGGACCGCCGCGTCGGGGAGGTGGGCCTCCTGGACGCCGCGGAGACCCTCCAACTCGCGAGCTGGAACGCGACGGCCCGGGACTATCCGCACGCCTGCATCCACGAGCTGTTCGCCGAGCAGGCGGAGCGCGCGCCGGACGCCGTGGCGGTGACCGCCGGCGGCCGGGCGCTGACCTATGGGGAGCTTCAGCGCCGGTCCACGCATCTGGCGCAGCGGCTGCGCGGAGCCGGCGTCGGGGTCGGCTCGCTGGTGGGCCTCTGTGCCGAGCGCCTGCCGGAGATGGTGACGGGGATGCTGGGCATCCTCGCCGCGGGGGGCGCGTACGTGCCGCTCGATCCGGCGTATCCGCGGGAACGGCTCGCCCTCCTGCTGGAAGACACCGGCGCCGGGGTATTGGTCACGGAGGAGAGCCTGACCGACCGGCTTCCCGCCCGCGAGGGCCTGCGCGTCGAGCTGCTGGACGGCGTGGCGGCCGGCTCGCCGCGGCTCCCCAGCCTGTCCCGTCTTTCACCAGACGACCCAGCGTACGTCATCTACACCTCCGGCTCGACCGGACGGCCGAAGGGCGTGGTGGTGCCGCACCGGGCCGTCGTCCGCCTGGTGCGCGGCACCGACTACGTCCAGCTCGGTCCGGACGACCGGGTGGCGCAGGCGGCGAACAGCTCGTTCGACGCCACGACGTTCGAGGTCTGGGGAGCGCTGCTCAACGGCGGCCGGCTCGTCGGCATCGAGCGGCAGACCCTGCTGGCGCCGGACCTGCTGAGCGAGACGCTACGCCGCGAAGGCGTCACGGTGATGTTCCTGACCACGGCCCTGTTTAATCAGATGGCCCGCGAAGCGCCGGGAGGGTTCGCGCCGCTGCGGTGCCTGCTCTTCGGAGGCGAGCTGGTCGATCCCGCGGCGGTCCGCGCAGTTCTGCGGGACGGCCCGGCGCGGCTGCTCCACGTCTACGGCCCGACCGAGACGACGACCTTCGCCACCTGGCACCTGGTGGAGTCGGTTGCTCCTGGAGCGACCGTCCCGATCGGGCAGCCGCTGGCCAACGGGACGCTGCACGTCCTCGCCGCGGGGTTCACCCCGCAGCCGGTGGGGGTGCCGGGCGAGCTTTATCTGGGTGGTGACGGGCTGGCGCACGGCTATCACGCCCGGCCGGAGCTGACCGCCGAACGGTTCGTGCCGGATCCGCTGGCGCGCGTCCCCGGCAGCCGGCTCTACCGCACGGGAGACCTGGTGCGGCGCGGGCCGGGCGGTCCGGTGGAGTTCCTCGGCCGCCTGGACGGCCAGGTCAAGATCCGCGGCTTCCGCATCGAGCCGGGCGAGATCGAGGCGGCCCTTCTGGCGCTCCCCGGCGTCCGCGAGGCGATCGTGGTGGCGCGCGAAGGGGAAGTGGGGGACCGCAAGCTGGTCGCCTATGTGGCCGGCGATCTCGCAGCCGCCGCGGCCGCCGCGGCCGGCGCGCTGCGCCGGGGATTGCGCGAGCGTCTGCCGGAGGACATGGTACCGGCCGCCTTCGTGATGCTCCCGGCGCTCCCCCTCAACCCCAACGGCAAGGTGGACCGGAAGGCCCTGCCGGCGCCCGAGTGGCGGAGCGCCGAGGAAGAAAGCCGGCCGGCTCCGCTGTCTCCGATCGAAGAGATCCTCGCCGGCATCTGGGCCGAGCTGCTCGGTGTCTCCGCGGGGCAGCGGATCGGCGCGGCCGACTCGTTCTTCGACCTGGGCGGCCACTCGCTGCTGGCGACGCAGGTCATGTCGCGCGTGCGCGGCGCGTTCGGCGTCGAGATGCCGCTGCGCGATCTCTTCGAGGCCCCGGTGCTGGCGGACCTCGCCGCCCGGGTCGAGACCGCCCTGCGGACACCAGTCGCCGGTGCGTTCGCGCCTCCACCCCTGGTCCTGGTCTCCCGGGAAGGGCTTCTCCCCTTGTCGTTCGCGCAGCAGCGCCTGTGGTTCATCGATCAGCTTGCGCCGGGCAGCTCGCTCTACAACGTTCCGGTGGCCCTGCGCATCGAAGGGCCGCTCGACGCCGGGACGCTGGCGCTCACCCTCGGCGAGATCGTGCGCCGCCACGCGGCCTTGCGCACGGCCTTCGCGGTGCTGGAGGGATCGGACGGCGCGCCGGTGCAGGTGATCCAACCGGCGGCCCCCTTCGCGCTGCCGGTGGTGGACCTGTCGGGGCTGGCGGAGAGCCGGCGCGAAGCAGAGGCCCTCCTGCTGGTCGGTGACGAGGCCGGGCGCCCGTTCGATCTCGGTGCCCACCGGCGGGATCCGCTGCTGCGCGGCCTGCTGGTGCGGCTCGCGGAGGGAGATCACGCCCTGGCGCTCACCATGCATCACATCGCGAGCGACGGCTGGTCGATGGGCGTCCTGGTCCGCGAGGTCGCGGCTCTCTATGCCGTGTTCGTTGAAGGCAGGCCGTCGCCTCTGCCGGAGCTGCCTGTGCAGTATGCGGATTTCGCGGTGTGGCAGACCTCCTGGTTGCGCGGCGAGATCCTGGAGGGCGAGATCGCCTACTGGCGCCGGCAGCTCGCGGGATTGCCGCCACTCCTGGAGCTCCCCACCGACCGCCCGCGGCCGGCGCAGCAGAGCTTCCGCGGTGCCTTACGGCCGGTGCGGCTGCCGGCCGGGCTCACCCGGCAGGCTGAAGCCCTCGCCCGGCGCGAGGGAGCGACGCTCTTCATGGTGCTGCTGGCAGGCTTCCAAGCCCTGCTGGCGCGCACCAGCGGGCAGGAGGATCTCGCCGTGGGCTCGCCCATCGCCGGCCGCAACCGGAGGGAGATCGAAGGGCTGATCGGATTTTTCGTCAACACGCTGGTCTTGCGGGGTGACCTGACCGGCGAGCCCTCGTTCCGGGAGCTGCTCGGCCGGGTGCGCAAACGGCGCTGGCCGCCTACGGGCACCAGGACGTGCCGTTCGAAAAACTGGTCCAGGAGCTGGCTCCGGAGCGGAGTCTCGCGCACGCGCCTCTGTTCCAGGTGATGCTGGCGGTGCAGAACGCCCCGGCCGGGATGCCGGAGATCCGCGACCTGCACCTGCGTCCGCTGCTCCCTCCCGTGAGTACGGCGAAATTCGATCTCTCTCTCAGCCTCGCGGAGAGCTCTGGAGGGATGCTCCTCGGTACGGTGGAGCACGCCACCGATCTGTTCGACCCGGCGACCATCGACCGCCTGATCCTTCATCACGAGACACTGCTCACCGCGGCTCTCGCGGCGCCGGAGGTCCCCTTCTTCGAGCTGCCGCTGCTCTCTCCCGCCGAGCTCCACCAGGCGCTCGCCGAGTGGAACGACACCGGCACGGCGGGGATTTGGCACGAATCCGTGGCGTTCCTGGTCGAGCGCCGCGCCCGCGAGCGGCCGGGGGACCCGGCGGTGGTGGACGCCGCGGGAGCCGTCCTGACCTATGGCGAGCTCGACGAACGGGCCGGCCGGCTGGCCGGCTTCCTGCGCGCTCTCGGCGTGGGACCGGAGACGGTGGTGCCGGTGGTGGTCGAGCGCTCGCCGGCGCTGGTGGCGGGCCTGCTGGGTGTGCTGAAGGCCGGGGCGGCCTACCTGCCTCTCGACCCCTCCTACCCGGCCGAGCGCCTGTCCCTGATGCTGGAGGAGAGCGCGGCCCGGGTGGTGCTGGCCCAGGAGGCGCTGCTCGACCGGCTGCCTTCCCGGCTGTCTGACACTGGGGTCCGGATCGTCTGTCTGGACCGCGACCGGGAAGAGATCGAGCGCCATCCTTCCGTCCCGGCCGCGCGCGTCGAGCCGGACAACCTGGCCTACGTGATCTACACCTCAGGCTCGACGGGGAGACCGAAGGGAGTCCAGATCCCGCACCGCGGGCTGATGAACCTGGTGCGTTGGGACCTGCGGGTCTACGGCACCGGTCCGGAAGACCGCCGCACCCTGGTGGCGAATCTCGGCTTCGACGGGTCGGTTTGGGAGGTCTGGGCCTGCCTGGCCTCCGGCGCGGCGCTCCACCTTCCCACGGAGGAGGTGCGGCTGGACCCGCGGAGACTGGGCTCCTGGATGGCCGGGCGCGGGATCACGGTCTCGTCCCTCACCACCGCCCTCGCCGAAGCTCTGCTCACCGCGGAGGGAGTGGAGATCCCGACCCTGCGCCGGCTGCTGGTCGGAGGCGAACGCCTGCGCCTCTCTCCGGACCCGTCGTGCGGCTTCGCCCTCATCAACCACTATGGCCCGACGGAGACGTCGGTGCTGACCACTGCGGGCGTCGTACCACCGCGGCGCTATCCGGGGACGGCGGAGACGGGGGAGACGGGGCCCGCCCCCTCCCTCGGCCGGCCCATCGACGGCCAGCAGATCTACCTCTCGGACCGGCGCCTGCTGCCGGTGCCGCCGGGGGTGGCGGGCGAGCTGTGGGTGGGGGGGCCCTCGCTGGCCCGCGGCTATCTGGGGGACTCCGGCCGGACCGCGGAACGGTTCGTTCCGAACCCGTTCGGCGCCACGCCGGGAGAACGGCTCTACCGGACGGGAGACCTGTGCCGCCACCGGATGGACGGGACTCTGGAGTTCCTCGGCCGCGTGGATCATCAGGTGAAGATCCGCGGCTTCCGCATCGAGCTGGGAGAGGTCGAGGCGGTGCTGGCCGCGCTCCCCGGAGTGAGCCAGGCGGTGGTCATCGCGCGGGAAGACCGGTCCAATCGATCCACAGCGGGGCTCGCCGACCGGCGCCTGGTCGCCTACGTCGTGGGGACCGCCGCGGCCGAGGAGCTGCGCCGGCTCCTGCGCGAGCGGCTGCCGGAGTCCATGATCCCCGCCGCCTTCGTGATGCTCGCGGAGCTGCCTCTCACCCCCCACGGCAAGGTGGACCGGAAAGCCCTGCCGGCGCCTGAGTGGCAGAGCAGGGGAGAGGGCCGGCTGATGCCGCGCACGCCGGTCGAGGAGGTTCTCGCCGGCATCTGGGCCGAGGTGCTCGGCGTCTCCGCGGGGGAACGGCTCGGGGCGGACGCTTCCTTCTTCGACCTCGGGGGCCACTCGCTGCTGGCGACGCAGGTGATGTCGCGCCTGCGCGACGCCTTCGGCGTCGAGATGCCGGTGCGCGATCTCTTCGAGGCCCCGGTGCTGGCCGACCTCGCCGTCCGGGTCGAGGCGGCGCGCAGGGCCGGCGCGGGCCTGATCGCTCCGCCGCTCCTTCCGGTCCCCCGGGAAGGGCCTCTGCCGCTCTCGTTCGCGCAGCGGCGCCTCTGGTTCATCGATCAGCTCGCGCCGGGCAGCCCGCTCTACAACATGCCGGTGGTGCTGCGCGCCGAAGGGCCGCTCGACGCCGGGGTGCTGGCGCTCAGCCTCGGGGAGATCGTGCGCCGGCACGAGGCGCTGCGCACGGCCTTTGCGGTGGAGGGATTGGGTGGATCTGACGGTGAGCCGGTGCAGGTGATCCAGCCGGCGGTGCCGTTCCTGCTCCCCGTGGTGGACCTGTCGTGGTTGGCGGAGAAGGACCGCGAAGCGACCGCCGCCGCCCTGGCCCAGGAGGAGGCGCTGCGTCCGTTAGATCTCAGTGGCTTCAGGGGAGGGCCGTTGCTGCGCGGCGTGTTGCTGCGGCTCAGGGCGGAAGACCAGGTTGTCATGCTCACCATGCACCACATCGCGAGCGACGGCTGGTCGATGGGCATCCTGGTGCGCGAGGTCGTCGCTCTCTATGAAGCATTCGCCGCGGGCCGCCCGTCGCCCTTGCCGGAGCTGCTGGTGCAGTATGCGGACTTCGCGGTATGGCAGGGCTCCTGGCTGCGGGGCGAGGTCCTGGAGGGCGAGATCGGCTTCTGGCGCCGGCAACTCGCTGGCCTGCCCCCTCTCCATGCGCTGCCGACCGACCGGCCGCGGCCGGCGAAGCAGAGCTTCCGTGGCGCCTCCCGGCCGGTGCGTCTGCCGGCCGAGCTTACCCGGCAGGCCGAATCCCTCGCCCGGCGCGAGGGAGCGACGCTGTTCATGGTGCTGCTGGCCGGTTTTCAGGCCCTGCTGGCGCGGTCCAGCGGCCCGGAGGATTTCGCGGTGGGCTCACCCGTCGCCGGGCGCAACCGGGTGGAGATCGAGGGTCTGATCGGGTTCTTCGTCAACACCCTGGTGCTGCGGGGAGATCTGAGCGGCACGCCGTCGTTCCGGGAGCTGCTCGGCCGGGTGCGCGAAACGGCGCTGGCCGCCTGGCTGCACCAGGACGTGCCGTTCGAGAAGCTGGTGGAGGCGCTGGCGCCGGAGAGGAGCCTCGCGCATGCGCCGTTGTTCCAGGTGATGTTCGCCTTGCAGAACGCTCCGGTCGAGAGCCTGGAGATCGAGACTCTCCGCCTGCGGCCGGTACGAGTGGACACGACGGCGGCCAAGTTCGATCTCACGGTGAGCCTGGCGGAGAATCCGGACGGGACGGGTGGGCTCACCGGCGCGTTCGAGTACGCGACGGACCTGTTCGATGCCGCGACGATCGACCGCCTGGTCGGGCATTTTGAGCGGCTGCTCCTCGGAATCGTCGAGCAGCCGGACCACCGGGTCGCCGAGGTGGGCCTGCTGGACGCCGCGGAGACCCTCCAACTCGCGAGCTGGAACGCGACGGCCCGGGAGTATCCGCACGCCTGCATCCACGAGCTGTTCGCCGAGCAGGCCGAGCGCGCGCCGGACGCCGTGGCGGTGACCGTGGGCGGCCGATCGCTGACTTATGGGGAACTCCATCGCCGGTCCACGCATCTGGCGCAGCGGCTGCGCAATGTCGGAATGGGAATCGGCTCGCTGGTGGGCCTCTGTGCGGAGGGTCTGCCGGAGATGGTGACGGGGATGCTGGGCATCCTCGCGGCGGGAGGCGCGTACGTGCCGCTCGATCCGGCCTATCCGCGGGAACGGCTCGCCCTTCTGCTGGAAGACACCGGCGCCGGGGTATTGGTCACGGAGGAGAGCCTGGCCGGCCGGCTCCCCGCCCGCGAGGGGCTGCGCGTCGAGCTGCTGGCCGGCTCGTCGGCCGGCGGGCCGCGGCTCGCCCGCCTGTCGTCTCTCCGTTTTTCACCGGACGATCCGGCCTACGTCATCTACACCTCCGGCTCGACCGGGCGGCCGAAAGGCGTGGTGGTGCCGCACCGGGCCGTCGTCCGCCTGGTGCGCGGCACCGACTACGTCCAGCTCGGTCCGGACGACCGGGTGGCGCAGGCCGCGAACAGCTCGTTCGACGCCACGACGTTCGAGGTCTGGGGCGCGCTGCTCAACGGCGGCCGGCTCGTCGGCATCGAGCGGCAGACCCTGCTGGCGCCGGACCTCCTGAGCGAGACGCTGCGCCGCGAAGGCGTCACCGCGCTTTTCTTGACCACTGCTCTGTTCAATCAGATGGCCCGCGAGGCGCCTGGGGGATTCGCGCCGCTGCGGTGCCTGCTGTTCGGCGGCGAGCTGGTCGATCCCGCGGCGGTCCGCGCTGTGCTGCGGGACGGCCCGGAGCGGCTGCTGCACGTCTACGGCCCGACCGAGACGACGACCTTCGCCACCTGGCACCCGGTGGAGTCGGTAGCATCAGTGGCGCCGGGAGCGACCGTCCCGATCGGGCAGCCGCTGGCCAACGGGACCCTGCACGTCCTCGCCGCGGGTCTCACCCCGCAGCCGGTGGGCGTGCCGGGGGAGCTTTATCTGGGCGGCGACGGGCTGGCGCACGGCTATCACGCCCGGCCGGAGCTGACCGCCGAACGGTTCGTGCCGGACCCGCTGGCGCGCACGCCCGGCAGCCGCCTCTACCGCACGGGAGACCTGGTGCGCCGCGGACCGGACGGTCCGGTGGAGTTCCTCGGCCGTCTGGACGGCCAGGTCAAGATCCGCGGCTTCCGCATCGAGCCGGGCGAGATCGAGACCGCGCTCCTGGCGCTCCCCGGCGTCCAAGAGGTGGTCGTGGTGGTCCGCGAGGATCGCCCGGCAGGGGGTGAAGGGGACCGGCGACTGGTCGCCTATGTCGTCGGCGACGCCGCGGCCGACGCGTTGCGCCGTGGCTTGCGCGAGCGGCTGCCGGAGTACATGGTTCCGGCCGCCTTCGTGATGCTCCCGGCACTCCCCCTCAACCCCAACGGCAAGGTGGACCGGAAGGCCCTGCCGGCGCCCGCCGACGTGCTCGGCGAGCCGCAGGCGTCGTACGTCCCGCCGCGCACCGATCTCGAGGAGCGGATCGCCCGCGTCTGGCGGGAGGTGCTGGGGGTGGAGCGCGTGGGAGTCGAGGACAGCTTCTTCGACCTCGGCGGCCACTCGCTGCTGCTCATCCGGGTGATGAGCCGCCTGCGCGAGGTCCTGGGGCGCGACCTGCCCAACACGTTGATGTTCGAGCATCCGACGGTGGCGTCCCTCGCCGCCGCTCTCGGTGGATCACCTGATGGATCATCTGACCAGCCGGCGGCTCCGGCTCCGGCCCTGGAGCAGAGCCGGGACCGGGCCGTGGCCCGCCGCGAGTCGTTGCGCCGGCGGCCACGCCGCGGCGAGGAGAATGCATGAGCGAGGAACGTTTCTACGACATCGCGGTGGTCGGCATGGCCGGCCGCTTCGCCGCGGCCGGCGACCTGACGGCCTTCTGGGAGAGTCTGCGCGGCGGTGTGGACTGCCTGAGCGTGATCACCGACGAGGAGCTGGAGGCCGAGGGCGTCCCCCGCGAGCTGCGCGAGTTGCCCAACTACGTGCGGCGGCGCGGCGTGCTGCGCGACGTCGATCTGTTCGACGCCGCCCTCTTCGACGTCAGCCCGCGCGAGGCCCGCATCCTCGATCCGCAGCAGCGCGTCTTCCTCGAATGCGCGTGGGAGGCCCTGGAGGACGCCGGCTGCGACCCGTCCCGCACCACCGGCGCCGTCGGCGTCTACGCCGGCTCCAGCCAGAGCACCTGGTTCTTCTACCGCCTGTTCGGCAACCCCGAGGCGGCCCGCCTGGCCGGGAGCCTGGAGATGCGGCTGGGCAACGACAAGGACTTCCTGCCCACCCGCACCTCCTACCTGCTCGACCTGCGCGGCCCCAGCGTCAGCGTGAGCACCGCCTGCTCGACCTCGCTGGTCGCCGTCCACTTCGCCTGCCAGGGGCTGCTCAACCGCGAGTGCGACGTGGCCCTGGCCGGCGGCGTCTCGATCCAGTTCCCGCAGCACATGGGCTATGCCTTCGAGCCGGGCGGGATCCAGTCCCCCGACGGCCTCTGCCGCGCCTTCGACGCCTCGGCCGGCGGCACCGCGTCCGGCTCCGGCGCCGGCCTCGTGGTGCTGAAACGCCTGGAGGACGCCCTGCGCGACGGCGACCGCATCCGCGCCGTGATCCGCGGCTCGGCCGTCAACAACGACGGTGCCGGGAAGATCGGCTTCACCGCGCCCGGCATCGAGGGGCAGTCCGCCGTCGTCGCCGAGGCGCAGACCGTGGCCGGGGTCGATCCCGGCACCATCACCTACGTCGAGGCGCACGGCAGCGGCACGCCGCTCGGCGACACGGTGGAGATCCGGGCGCTCACCCGCGCCTTCCGCCTGGGGACCGAACGGACGGGCTTCTGCGCCGTGGGCTCGGTGAAGACGAACGTCGGCCATTGCAACGAGGCGGCGGGCATCGCCGGGCTGATCAAGACCGTGCTCGCGCTGGAGAACCGGCTGATCCCGCCGAGCCTGCATGTGATGCAGCCGCATCCGGAGATCGCCTTCGCGGAGACCCCGTTCACCGTGGCCATGCATCCGGCCGCCTGGGAAGTGCCCGCGGGCCTCCCCCGGCGCGCCGGGGTGAGCTCCTTCGGCATCGGCGGCACCAACGCCCACGCGATCCTGGAGGAGGCGCCGGAGCCCGAAGCCTCGGCGCCGCCCGCGCGGCCGTGGCAGCTCCTGGTCCTCTCGGCGGCCACCCCCACCGCCCTGGAAGCGGCCACCGGCCGGCTCGCCGCCCACCTCGCGGCCCGGCCGCCGGAAGGGCCGGCGGAGATGGCTGACACCGCCTGGACCCTGCAAGTAGGCCGCCGCGCCCTCCGCCACCGCCGCGCCCTGATCTGCCGCGACCCCCGCGAAGCCGCCGACGCGCTCGCGAGCCGCGATCCGCGGTGGCTCCTGGACGGCGGCGGCGCCAGTGTCCCGGGACGCCCGGTGGCCTTCCTGTTCCCCGGCCTCGGCGATCACTTTCCGGGCATGGCGCGGGGGCTCTACGCCACCGAGCCCGTCTTCCGGCAGGAGATCGACCGCGGTTCCGAAATTCTCCAAGCGCTGACCGGGATCGATCCGCGGGGCCGGCTGCTCGCCGCTGCCGAGGCTTCTGGATCAGACGGCCAGACCGATCTCCGGCGCATGCTCGGCCGTTCCCGCGAGACTGGCGACACGGCCGTCGATCAGCCGGCGGTCTTCCTGCTGGAGATGGCGCTCGTCCGTCTCTGGGAATCCTGGGGTGTCCGTCCCGCGGCGGTGCTGGGCTACAGCCTCGGCGAATACGCGGCCGCCTGCACCGCGGGCACTTTCTCCTTCGAGGACGGGCTGCGGTTGGTGGCGGAGCGGGCGCGCCTCCTCGCCGCCCTGCCGGCCGGCGCGATGCTCGCCGTGCCGCTGCCCGAGGGCCGCCTCGCCGCCTATCTGAAGGACGGTCTCGCGGTGGCGGCCGTCAACGCCACCGACCTGTGCGTCGTGGCCGGCTCGCCGGAGGCGGTCGACGCGCTCGCCGGGCGCCTCGCTGCCGAAGGCGTGGCCTGTCGCCGCCTCCCCACGTCCCACGCCTTCCACTCCCCGGCGATGGAGCCCGCGGCCGAGGCCCTGCGCCGCCTGCTCCTGACCGTCGAGCTGCGCCCGCCGGTCCTCCCCTGGGTCTCGAACGTCACCGGCACCTGGATCACCGAGGCCGCCGCCACCGATCCGGGCTACTGGGTGCGCCACCTGCTCGGCACCGTCCGCTTCGCCGAGGGGCTGCGGACCCTCTGCCGGGAGCCGTCGCCCATCCTCCTGGAGGCCGGACCGGGCCACGGGCTCTCCACTCTCGCTCTCCAGGAGGCGGCGGACGGCGGGAGGATCGCCATCCCGTCCCTGCGCCCCGTCTACGATCCGCGCCCGGACGCCGAGGCGCTGGCGGGGGCCCTGGGACGGCTCTGGATCGCCGGGGCCGAGATCGACTGGCACGGCGTCCACGCCGGCGAGCGGCGCCGCAAGGTGGCCCTCCCGGCGTACCCGTTCGAGCGGCAGCGCTACGGCTTCGACGCGCCCCGGAACGGCATGTCCTTCGCTCCCGAAGTCCACGCCGGCAGCGCACCGGAGACCGCGCGGAGTGTGGAGGCGCAGCCGGCCGCCGCGCCGGTTTCTTCAGGAGCCCGCCGGGTGAGCACCCCCTGGGTCGAGCCGCAGCCCGGCGTCGAGGCGGGGGTCGCCGCGATCTGGCGCGACGTGCTCCACGTCGACCGGGTGGGCGGCCACGACTCGTTCTTCGAGCTGGGGGGCCACTCCCTGCTGGCCCCCCAGGTTCTCGCCCGGCTGAGCGGCGACTTCGGCGTCGAGCTCCCGCTCGCCCGGCTGCTCGAAGCGCCGACCGTGGCCCAGGTCGCCCGCGCCGTGGAGGCCCTGCGCGAGGGGCGGGGCGGCCCGGACGGGGATGCGATGCCGGTGGGGGAGGAGATGGAGAGAGACGCCGAGCTCGATCCGGCGATCCGGCCGGAGTCGACCGAGCTGGGCGACCTGTCCGACCCGCGGGCCGTGGTGCTCACCGGCGCCAACGGCTTCCTCGGCGCCTTCCTCCTGCGCGAGCTGCTCGACCGGACCCGCGCCACCGTCCACTGCCTGGTGCGGGCGAACAACGCCGCCGAGGCCCGCGAAAGGCTGCTCGACAACCTCGCGGATCTCCGCCTGGGAGACCTGCCGGCCGGGGTCGCCGAGCGCATCGTGGCCGTGCCGGGCGATCTGGCGGAGCCCTCCTGGGGGCTGTCCGAGCGGGAATTCCGGGCCCTGGCGGAGGTGGCCGAGGCCGTCCATCACTGCGGCGCCTGGGTCAACTTCACCTACCCGTACCGGACCCTGAAGCCGGCCAACGTCGGCGGCACGGTGGAGGCCCTGCGCCTCGCCGCGCTCGGCCGCGCCAAGCCGGTCCACTTCGTCTCGACGCTCTCCGTCTTCGCGCCGCCGTCCTTCACCCCCGAGGGCCTCGGCCTGGAAGACGCGCCGCTCGCCTCCTTCCGGGAGCTCGACGGCGGCTACCCGCAAACCAAGTGGGTGGCGGAGAAGCTCGTCCGGCTCGCCCGGGAACGCGGCATCCGCACCGTCGTCTACCGGCCGGGTCTCGTCTCCGGAGACACCCGGACCGGTGTGGGCAATCTCCGTGACCTCCTGTGGGCCTTCCTCAAGGGATGCCTCCAGATGGAAGCGGCGCCCGATCTCGCCCTCCCCTTCGACCCGGTCCCCGCCGACTGGCTGGGCCGCGCCATCGTCCACCTCTCGCGGCAGCGCTCCAGCCTGGACCGGGCGTTCCACTTCTTCCACCCCGACCCCATCCCCTGGCGGCAGGTGTTCGAGCACGCCCGCTCCCACGGCTGGCCGCTGGATCTCCTGCCGGGCCGGGAGTGGGACCGCCGCCTCACCGCCGTCCTGGAGAGCGCGGAGGGAAACGCCCTGGCCCCCTTCCGGCCCATGCTGCGAGAGCGCCTCCGGGCCGCTGCCGCCGCTCCGGAGACCCCGGAAACCGCCGCTGCGCACCGCCCCCTCCGGTTCGACGCGCGCAACACCTGGTCGGCCCTGGCGGGCTCCGGCCTCGCGGTCCCGCCGCTCGACGCGGCGCTGCTCGCGCGCTACTTCTCCTGGTTCGTCGAATGCGGCTTTCTCGCGGCGCCGGCGGCAGAGCTTGCCTCTGGAGGGTCACTGTTGGGAGGAGGCGGCTGATCTGACGCTCACCGCCATCGAGCTCTGGACGTGCCTCGGCGGCTCATGAGAGGATTCCCGGCATGTCTGCGATCGAAACCTTCGCCCAAGACCTGAAGCACTCGCTTCGGATCTTCGCTCGGAGCCCGGCGTTCACGGTGGCGGCCATCGCCGCCCTGACGCTCGGGATCGGCGTCAATACCGCGATCTTTTCCGTGGTGAACGCGGTCCTGCTGCGGCCGATGGCGGTGCCGGATCCCGACCGGTTGGTGCTGTTCATGAACGTGGCGCAGGGCGGGCAGGGAGCGCAGGCCTCGCCGGCGAAGTTCCAGCACTACCGCCAGCAGACCGGCGTGGTCCAGGACGTCACGGCGTTCACGACCGGCGTGGTCAACTACACCGGCGGCAGCTTTCCGGAACAGCTCGCCTCGGGGCGGGTCTCGGCCGACTTCTTCCACCTGTTCGGCGCGGCCCCCATCCTCGGCCGCACGTTCACGCCGGAGGAGGACCGTCCGGGAGGCGGGCACGTCGCGATCCTCAGCGAACGCCTCTGGGCCTCGCGCTTCGGCAGCGATCGTGGCATCATCGGCCGGGCGATCTCCCTGGGCGGCGAGCCGTACACCGTCATCGGGGTCCTGGGCTCCTTCCGTTTCGAGGATCTCGGCGCCAATCCGCAGGTCTGGACGCCGTTCCAGCTCGATCCGAACACGACCGACCAGGGGCATTACTTCCTGTGCGCGGGCCGGCTGAAGCCCGGCGTCTCGCTCGCGAATGCACAGGCGCAGCTCCGGTTCTCGGCGGACGAGTACCGGCGCCGTTTCCCCGGCGTGATCGGGCCGGACGACGCCTTCAGCGTGATGCCGATCCACCAGGCCCTGGTCCGCTCCGTCCGCTCGACGCTCCTCGTGCTGACCGGCGCGGTGAGCCTGGTCCTGTTGATCGCCTGCGCCAACGTCGCCAACCTCCTCCTCGCGCGGGCAACGGGACGGCGGCGCGAAATGGCGATCCGGTTGGCGACCGGCGCTTCGCGCGGCCGGATCATCCGCCAACTGCTGACCGAGAGCGTCGTCCTCTCGCTGGCCGGCGGGGTGCTGGGCCTTCTCCTCGGCGTTCTCGGCATCCGCGCGTTGCTGGCGATCAACACGGTGGCCCTCCCCCTGGTCGGGAAGAACGGCGCGAATGTGGGTGTGGACTGGCGGGTCGTCGCCTTCACCCTCGCGGTCTCCCTGGGCACGGGCTTCCTGTTCGGGCTGATCCCGGCGCTCCAGGGCTCGCGCTCCGACCTCACCACGGCGCTCAAGGAGAGCGCCGGCCGGTCGGGCTCGGGGTTCCGGCAGAACAAGGCGCGCTCGCTGCTGGTGGTGACCGAGGTCGCGCTGGCCCTGGTCCTGCTGATCGGCTCGGCGCTGCTGATCCGGACCACGATCGCGCTGGGCCGGGTGGAGGCGGGGTTCGACACGCAGAACGTCCTCACGATGCGGATGTCGCTGACCGGTGCGCGCTTCCGGCAGTCCGTGGGGGTCGAGCAGCTCATCCGCAACGGCGTCGAGCGGTTGCGCACGGTGCCGGGCGTGGCTCAGGCGAGCGCCACGTGCTGCCTGCCGCTGACCGGGGGCTTCGGCCTGCAGTTCCACATCGCGGGCCGGCCGGGCGACGGACCGTACCATGGCAGCGGCGCCTGGACGACGGTCTCGCCCGGTTATTTCGAGGTGTTCAAGATCCCGGTCCGCCGCGGGCGGCTCTTCAACGAGAGCGACAGCGGCCGCGCGCCCGCCGTGGCCATCATCAACGAGACCATGGCCAAGCGGTTCTGGCCGAACAGCGATCCACTGAACGACCGCATCCTGATCGGACGCGGGATCATGCAGGAGTTCGATACGGAGCCGGAGCGCCAGATCATCGGAGTCGTCGGCGACACGCGCGACGGCGGCCTCAACAATGATCCGGCGCCGACCATGTACGTCCCGCAGGCGCAGGTGCCCGACGCCGTGAACGCCTTGAACGTCGGCCTGTCCCCGATCGCCTGGGTCGTCCGCACCCAGTCCGAGTCCCGGTCGGTGAGCCAGGCGGTCGAAGAGCAGATCCGGCAG